>Ga0214168_1000024_pt1 | contig 53418 bp, 43 predicted proteins | sample LakMenepilimnion_FD_153002 | JGI IMG/M metagenome (GOLD analysis project Ga0214168, IMG submission 153002) | Freshwater microbial communities from Lake Mendota, WI - Practice 29OCT2010 epilimnion v4 | ecosystem: Environmental > Aquatic > Freshwater > Lake > Epilimnion/Euphotic zone | place: Lake...
GCAGATGGTCGTAAAAAAAATAATTGGAGTAGTACTGCATTTGCAATTTCATACACGCAAATTGCAGACTATAATAACCACTATGGTCTTTCAGGTAAAAACACCTACTCTAGTTTTACAGAAAAATTTGCAGATCAGTTATATGATACTGAGTCAAGCTTAACTGCTGCACAACAAAATTTTATTTACGGTAGCTCCCTTGCTATACAATCCAAATTAGTGAATCCTATATTTGATGCGAATGGTAATATTACCGATTACAGAACCACCATCCCCATAGGCAACTTGAATCAAAAAAACGATGTCGTTACCGAAGGCGGATACAATGAACTTGCGTTTGGCTGGGGTGGAAATATTGAAGATAAATTATACTTAGGGGCTAGTTTAACCATGCCAATGATCAACTTTAGTAAGACCAATTATTTTGGTGAAACTGGGTATTTTGATTTTTACGAAGAAAGCAGTTCCAAAGGTTTTGGCTTAGGTGCTAAGTTTGGTTTAATTTATAAAGCGCAACCGTTTTTACGCTTTGGTTTTACGTATCACACCCCACAATTAATCAGCTTCAGGGATGCAATAAGTGCTGATATGTATAGTAAAGATTTACCCAACGGAATAAGCTCCATTGATTTAATGAATAATTATAAAAATAATTTTTATCCAGCAAGTTATGACTACACCATGACAACCCCTGCAAAGGCGATTGTTAGTTCAAGCTACTTTTTTGCGAACCCAAGCAAACCTACACAGCCATTGGGTTTTATTAGTGCAGATATAGAATGGGTAAAATATGCGGGAACGCGTTTTTATTCCAATGACAATAACCAAGAGGTAGTCAGTTATTACAATGACCTCAATTATGTAATAAAAAATACCTACCAAAATAATATCAATTTCAAAATTGGCTCAGAAGTAAAATTAAATGGCAATTGGATGGCTAGGGCTGGAACTGCATACTATGGTTCCCCTTACAAAGATGGGGGCTTAAAAGCTTCTCAATGGGTATTGAGTGGTGGCCTTGGTTACAGAACCGAAAAACATTTTATTGACTTTACCATCATGAACACCATGGTCAAAGATGCTATTTTCCCTTATCGCTTAACTGAGAAAAGCAGTTACTACGCTGATTACAAAGGCAATAATTTAATGTTTAATATAGGTTATGGTATAAGATTCTAAACCAATTACATTTAATCATTTCGCCGATTGTATGAATGATTAGTATTTTAAATGTAACTACAACTAATAAAAAAAGATCCGCCCCGAGTACTCGGGGCGGATCTTTTTTGCAACCTACTCAAAGGCGCTATTCTATAAAGCGACTACTTTAAATCGCTCGTCTTTAAACCTTGATTCAATTTAATATCAGTGTACTTCACATTAATTTTCATAGCACCCATATCAATGATCATTTCAGAAGCCAACTGAATACCATTGACTGTTTGATATGCATTGTAAAATTGTTGTTGTGTCACGGTTCCACGACCAGGCACTTCCTCTGATTTAGAAGTTTTAACTAATAAATAGGTAGCAGCGTCATAAAAGCGGTGGGATACTTTTTTAGAGGGTGTTGTTATTTCAATATCAATGGCATCCTTGCCATTTACTTTCTCTACCCCTACTACTTTTAAACCATATCCTTTGGTTAAATACAATTGCTCTGGAGCGATGCTTGCCGATTCATCCAAACCTTCCTTCACATCATCCGTGATAGGTGCTTCTTGGCCTTGTTGGCTTACGGAGTATTTACCATCCACAACTGCTTGCTTCATTAAAGCCATACCACCCATTGACATGGTTGTTACAGAATTTCCTGGGATAACAATTTTTTGAGACATATTTAATGATTGCCCCATAATGTTTGCAGTACCATTTAATGTTACGTCCGTCACTTTGGCAATGGCTTCAGCAGATCCAATGGCAGCAATGGCTTTCGTCATGACTATTTGTGGTGTTAAAGAGGCATCTGCTTTTATTTCAGTGGGTGCAGCAATTTCATTTCCTTCTATATCAAAATATTTTACTGGGCCATATTTTTCAAGTCCTTTCGCTATTTGTTTTGCATTTCCAACAATGACAATATGCATTTTTGATGTATTCAATAAAGCTTTACCTGCATCCTGCACTTTTTGCGCATCTACTGCAGCTAAATTGGTTAAATACTTTTGGTAATAATCTGCAGGTAAATTGTTTTGTGCAATTTTTAAAGCAAATCCAGCAATCGTTGCAGGATTTTCTAATGAGCGCGCAAAACCACCTGATAAATAATTTTTCATTCTACTTAATTCCGCATCACCCACTTTTTCATTTAGGATAATATTAATTTCACGTAACAATTCTTGTACTGAGCTATCCGTTTTTTCATTTCGAACCGAAGCAGAAGCTTCAAATATACCCACTTGACGACTTGGATTCAATGAGGAATAAGCACCATAAGTAAACGCATGTTTTTCACGAAGGTTTGCAAACAAACGACCCGAGAAACCACCGCCTAATATATTATTCATGACTGATCCTGCTATTACATTAGAGGAACCAGGAAGTAAATCAACAGTAGTTGCAATAGTTACCACACTTTGAACACTTGCTGGTCGATCAATAACAGCAACATAGGTTTGATTAGGTAATGAAGGTTTTGCAAAATTTTGCTTCGTTGCAGTACCCTTCGCCCATGCTCCAAAACTTTTTTCTGCCAAAGCTTTAGCGACTGATGGTTCAATATCACCCACAAAAACCAAATAAGCCATATTGGGTTTCCAATAGGTAGTTAAAAATGATTTAACATCATTTATAGTGATGCTATTCACTGTTTTAGTCGTCATCATTTCACCATAAGGATGTGAAGCACCATACACTAACTTCTTCACTACATTTCCTGAAATTGCATCCGCATCATCTTTATTTGATTCTATTCCAGACAATGTTTGCTTACGAATTTTCTCTAATTCATCATTAGCCAATGCAGGCTTAAGTACTACCTCCGCCATTAAGGACATTAATGAAGGAAAATTAGATTTAAGTGAACTAACAGTTGCAGACTGACTTGAAGTAGACATGCTTCCTCCTAAAAACTCAACCGCTTCGTCTAATTGTGCTTTTGATTTAGTGGTCGTACCTCTTTTCAATAACTGCCCTGCCATTTCAGCAACGCCTGCTTTTTCTCCTTCTGCGAAACCATCGTAATCAAATGCAAGAGAAGCGGTCACTCTTGGCAATTTTGTATTTTTAACTACAAATACTTGCATCCCATTTGCTAAAGTGAATTTAACGGGGCTGCCAATTTGTATCAATGGCGCTATCCCTGGCGCAGGTGCTTTTGAACGATCTATTGTTTGTGCCATTGTAACTATGGGCAACATTAATAAAGCGATATATATCTGTTTTTTCATAAAATTATTTTTTGTGTTGTACAAATCAATTGCGCAATTACTTTGTAGTAGGTTTTTCTTTAGGTACATAATAAAGAACAACACGATTGTCCTTGTTTAAATATTTTTTAGCCACATTTAAGACATCCTGTCTAGTTACCTTATTGTATTTATCCAATTCAGTATTGATCAAATTAGCATCTCCAAAATATACTTCATTATTGGCTAAGCTTTCAGCGATCCCTGCCATCGTTCCATTACTTGTAACTATTTGTGTAGTGATTTGGTTCTTTACTTTTTGAAACTCTCTTTCTCCTACTAAATCTGTTTTTAAGTCATTAACAATACTATCCATACTTAATTCCAAGGCTTCAATTTTCACACCCATGTTTGCAATGGCTAAAGTGATAAACAGTCCCTCGTCCTCATTAAAAAACGGTGCTGCTTGCGCAGCTACGGCTTGTTGTTTTTTATCTACCAATGTTTTATTCATTCTAGATGATTCACCCCCAGATAAAATAGTGGACAACACATTAAAAGCATAATATTCTTCGCCCCCTTGCTTTGGCGCTCTATAAGCTTGGAACACGCCTGGTAATTGAATATTATCTTGTATCACATCTCTTACTTCTCCACCCAATGCTGGCTCCTTAATGGAGGGTCTTGGAATAATATTTGTTCCTTTTTTAATAGGCCCAAAATAAGCTTCAATTTTCTTTTTCAAATCTGCCTTATTAAAATCACCTGCGATGGATAACACGCAATTGTTGGGCACATAAAAAGTTTTATAAAAATTAATGAACTCTTCTAATTTAGCTGCGTTTAAATGATCCATACTTCCTATTGGCGCCCATTGATAAGGATGTACTTTAAATGCACGTTTCAACATTTCATTTAAAAAGGAGCCATAAGGTCGATTGTCCACTCTTTGTCTTTTTTCCTCTTTAACTACTTCGCGTTGTGTATTGACACCGATTTGTTCAATTTTAGCATGCATCATACGCTCACTTTCTAACCACAAACCCAAATCCACTTGATTGGAAGGTAATAACTCATAATAAAAAGTACGATCCTGTGAAGTATTTGCATTTAATGCACCACCCGCATTGGTGATATATTTATCAAACTCACCGCGTTTGATATTTTCAGATCCTTCAAATAACAAATGTTCAAAGAAATGCGCAAAACCTGTACGCGCAGTATCCTCGTTCTTGGAACCTACATGATATAGGGCCGTCACTGCGACCACCGGTGCAGAATGATCCTCATGTAAAATAACTTTTAAGCCATTGGGTAAAGTGTATTTTTCAAATTGAATGGTTTGCGTTTGCGCATTTGCCATCGACAATGAAGAAATACCGACCACTGCCATTAAAATTCTTAGTTGCATAATTTTATGTTTGATGATTGATTGTTGATTTTTTATTTAATACTTTTTTAAGTAGGATTGGTCTTGCAAAATTTGCAGTCATTTGCTTTGAAAAATATACGAACAATGTACTATTAAAATTAGCTAATTAAAATAGTATTTTTATTTTTTTAATACTTATTTAATAAATATTTTAAAGTATCAGCCACTACCCTATTTGAGCAACATTTATTTGATCGGACTGATGCCAAGTAATTTCGGGGTCTTTTTTAAACCAAGTCATTTGCCTTTTCGCATAATGTCTGGTATTTTGTTGGATATTTTCTATGACTTTTTCCTTAGAATTGCTGCCTTCAAAATAAGGAAGCCATTCGCTATAACCCACTGTCTGCAATGCATTCAAGTGATACTGCGGTGCTAAGGCACTTACTTCCTGCTCCAAACCATTTTCGACCATGGTTAAAACGCGATGGTTAATCCGACCATATAGTTGTTCCCTTGGTAATTCAAGTCCAATTTTAACAATTTCAAAAGGACGGGTTATTTTATTTTTTGTTTGAAAACTTAAAATTGAGGCGCCGGTCCCAAGGATAACTTCCAACGCGCGCATTAATCTTTGTGGATTTTGTTGTTCCCCCTTTTCCCAATAAAGTGGGTCTTTTACGGAAACTTCCTTTTGTAACCACCTCAATCCTAGCTTATCATACTGCGCTATAATATGCGCTCTAATAGCAGGATCAATGTCCGGTATCATATCTAGCCCTTCACAAAATGCTTTAATGTACAAACCTGTGCCACCGACCATCACAACTGAATGATGTGTTTTAAATATTTCCTCCGTTTTTGCTAAAGCATAATTTTCAAAAACTTGCGCATTGATGGTATCATTTACGGAATGACTGGCGATAAAATGATGGGGGACTTTTGACAATTCCTCCAAACTGGGGCGTGCTACGCCAATATTTAATTCCGCATAACATTGTCTTGCATCTGCTGAAATTATTTCAGTTTTGAAATGTTGTGCCAATGCAATGGCAAAACTAGTTTTCCCAACTGCAGTTGGACCTACAATGATATATACCGTGTTATTTGACAAGAAACTTTATTTGAAAATGAAATAAACAAATTGAAAGCTATTCAATAGCGACAAAAAGAAAAATTGATGTATAAAAAATGGATGCGTTAAAAGGCTTCCCCTTCAAAAAATTCGCCACCTTCAGTGTTCGTATCGGAATCTTCTGCAGAATCATCATCCTCCTCATCTTTATCTCCATCTTCTGCATCTTCTCCTTCCTCGCCAAAGCCTTCCTTCGCTTCAGATAAATCATACTTTTCTTCAATATCAGCAAATGTTTTACCCAACAACCCTTTCGTGCCATATTGCATAGGACCTACGCCTTCAATCCTTGATACGATGGGATATTCCAAAGACATATCTGCATCTGCATTTTTAATCACTTGAATCAATTCAATTAAAAATGTCCATGACTTTATAAAATCGTACAAAAAAATAAAATGCTGATTGGTATCAATAATTTCTGAACCAATGGTGGTTTCTTCCATTAACAAAGGCGGTGCGACATATTCTTTTTCATAGACCGCTTTACTAATTTCACGCCCTCTTTTCCAAATATCATTACTTCTAAAAAAAGTAGCATCGTGTTTTTGATCAAACTCAAACGCTTTTAAAATGATATTGTTTAATTCAGTAAAATTTTGGGTATGCTTCACCACCACATCTCGATATATCGCATCATCCTCCTCCCAATAAACCCTGAATTTTAAAAATGCCATATCGCTTTTTTTAGAACTGCTAAAATACTATTTATTAGCTTGATTTAAATGATTTTAGACAACTAAATCATTTAATTATTTAGTTGGTTTTAAACCAATTTTTGCGGCTTGTTCAAGCATGAAAGCATAAGCAGCATCATACTCATTTGTGATGAGACCATCCAGTATTGCCTCTCTAATGGCATCTTTAATTACACCCACTTCACGGGAAGGCGCAATATTGAATAATTCCATAATTAATTCTCCAGATATGGGTGGCTGCCAATTACGCACTTTATCTTTTTCCTCCACCGAAACCAATCTTTGTTTAACAAATTCAAACCCTTGTAAATAGCGCCTCACTTTTACTTGGTTCTTACTGGTAATATCAGCCGAACATAAAACCATCAAATTGTCAATATCATCTCCTGCATCAAATAACAATCGTCGAATGGCACTATCCGTTACATTGTCTTTTGTTAATGATATGGGGCGTAAATGTAAAGCCACTAATTTTTGAACCATTTTCATGTGCTCATTTAAGGGCAATTTTAGTTGTGTGAAAATTTTGGGTACCATGCGCGCACCCACTACTTCATGGCCATGAAAAGTCCAACCAAATCCTTTCTCGAATTTTTTAGTTCTTGGTTTTGCAATGTCATGCAAAACAGCTGCCCATCTTAACCATATATCATTCGAATTCGCCGCTACATTATCTAACACTTGTAGGGTATGAGAAAAATTATCTTTATGCCCAATACCATCCAATGTTTCAGCACCTTCTAATTGTAAAAATTGCGGAAAAATATAAGACAATAAACCAGCTTCTTTTAATAAGTACCAACCCTTGGATGGCACCGGCGTGTTCATTATTTTTTGTAGTTCATCCGTAATTCTTTCTTGCGAAACGATGGTGATACGATCTGCCATTTTTTTGATTGCAGAAAATGTTTCATCAGTAATCGTAAAATTTAATTGCGTAGCAAATCGAATCGCGCGCATCATTCGAAGTGGGTCATCATCAAATGTTTGTTCGGGCGCTAAAGGTGTTTTTATAATTTTTTGTGCAATATGTAACATGCCCTCAAATGGATCCACCAAGTTGCCAAAATTTTCATCACTGATGTCAATAGCTAATGCATTGATTGTAAAATCTCTCCTATTTTGATCATCTTCAATTGTACCCACGGTAACACTTGGCTTACGACTATCCCTGGAATAACTTTCCTTACGTGCTCCTACAAATTCAACTTCCACATCCGAAAATTTAATTTGCGCGGTACCAAAAGTTTTAAAAAGTGCAACAGGCGGCTTTGGATTAAATTGCTTAGCTACCTCATTGGCCAATTGCATGCCATCGCCCAAACAAACAATATCAATATCCTTGGTGGGGCGATCTAAAATTTTATCACGCACAAATCCTCCCACTGCAAATGCTTGCGTATTTAACGTTGCCGCTGCTTTAGCAACCACCTTAAAAAGGGCTATTTCTTTATCTGTAAAATGGATGGCCATGGATGCAAAAGTACTAATGTTGTTCCACTTGTAACAATGGCGCTATTAATTGGTCCATTTTAATCGTTTTGGCGCAATCAAAGTGTTTTAAGGGACATTGCTTTTTACCATGTATACCACATGGACGGCATGCAAGTGCCTCATTTGTTTGAACAATGAATGACCCATCAGACAATGGACCAAAGCCAAAATTGGGTAAGGTAGAACAATAAACTGCTACTACAGGTGCGTTCACCGCAGAAGCAAAATGCATGGGTGCAGAATCGTTGACATAATTGAGTACTGCTTTTTTTTGCAAAGCTGCTGAAGCTAAAAAACTTAATCGTCCTGCTAAATTCACTACCGACTTGCGATTTATTTTTTGTAAAATTTGGTCACACAACAATTTATCATCTGGCCCACCGATTAAATAAATTGGGCCCTTAAACGGGAGTTCATTAATCAAGTCCACCCATTTTTCTATTGAAAATTGTTTTGTAAACCAAACTGACGCAGGCGCAATACACAAATAAGGTGTTTGCTGATAACTACTTACTGCTAATTCATCTGAAGCGGTAGGATATAATTTAGGCATCGCCACTTTCGTCAGGAACAATGAACTTAATAACTGATGATTCCGATCAATTTCATGTTGCCCCTTTTCCGAAAACTGATGCAACACCGAATGTGTAAATAAAAATGAAAATGGATTTTTATCAAATCCTATTTTAATTTTTGCTTTTGAAAATGCTGTCCATGCTCCAGTGGCTGCGAATCTTTGCGCGTTCAGCACCACATCATATTGCCTGGATCTAATTTTAAAAAGAAGCCCCACCCAGTTTTGGTATTTGTTATTTTTTTTATCCCAAACAAGAACTTGATTTAAAAAAGGGTGTGATTGAAACAAGGATTCATTACCTTTTCTAACCAAAATATCAATCTTTACTTCCGGAAATTGTTGATGCAAGTTTTCTATCAACGATGTTGCCAATACAACATCACCAATAAAAGCAGTTTGAATCACCAATATTTTTTTCATGAAGTGAATTTAATATAATAAAACGAATACGAACATAAACCTATGCGCGAATAATAACAAGATTACCTTGGGCATCCCACTTTACAATAGCAGAGGGTTGTTTAATTTCGTTATCATCTTGCTTGTATTTGACTACATAATCTACCCCTTCGATGATCTCCAACGAAATATCATTGAAACACATCGGTGTTGGATAACCAGAAATATTAGCGGATGTACTTACAATTGGTTTCCCAAATTCTTTGATTAAACTTTTACAAAAAGGATCCTTGCAAATACGAATCGCAACAGAACCATCCTCTCCTATTAAATTAGTAGCTAAATTTTTCGCCTTTGGATAAATCACAGTCGTTGGCTTGTGTATGCCTTTTATGTAATCAAAAATTGGAAATGATTGATCTTCCACATAATTCAATAATTCAGTTTCATCTTCCAATAAAACAATCATTGCTTTACTTTCAACCCGATTTTTTAAAGTGAAAATTTTATTAACCGCTGCTTCATTTGTGGCATCGCAACCAATTCCCCAAACCGTATCTGTAGGATATAATAGTATACCGCCTTTTTCAAGAATGGATAAGCCCGCTTTAATATCAGCATGGTTTTGAAACATGCTGCAATTTAAACAATACCAATAATAAAAAGTTATTCTTTAATGTGTAAAACAAACTTATTAAAATAGTTGGCTAGCATGTATTTTTGTTAAAATTTGAAAATCATGGAAATCAAAGACACCATTAATGAGGTTTGGAATGACCGCAGTTTATTGAAACAAGAAGCGTATAGTAATGCTATAAAATTAGTGATTGAGGAAGTGGATAAGGGTCGTTTAAGAGTAGCGGAGCCACAAGGAGACAGCTGGGTAGTGAATGAATGGGTAAAGCAAGCAATTCTCATGTATTTCGCAATACAACCTATGCAAACTTGGGAACTAGCTCCCTTCGAGTTCCATGATAAAATGTTACTTAAATCAAATTATGCAGCTTTAGGGGTAAGGGCTGTGCCACATGCAGTTGCAAGATATGGCGCTTACTTGGCTAAAAATGTTGTTTTAATGCCGAGCTATGTGAATATTGGCGCCTTTGTAGATGAAGGAACTATGGTGGATACTTGGGCAACTGTTGGAAGTTGTGCTCAAATTGGTAAAGGCGTACATTTAAGTGGTGGCGTAGGTATAGGCGGGGTATTAGAACCTTTACAAGCAAGTCCTGTCATTATTGAAGATGGCTGTTTTATAGGTAGTAGATGTATCGTAGTCGAAGGGGTACATTTAGAAAAAGAAGTGGTATTGGGGGCAAATGTAGTATTAACCCAAAGCACTAAAATTATTGATGTAAGTGGTGCAAATCCAATTGAATATAAGGGCCGTGTTCCAGCACGTAGTGTAGTCATACCTGGATCCTATCGTAAAACATTCCCAGCTGGCGATTACCAAGTAAGCTGTGCATTAATCATTGGTCAAAGAAAGCCAAGTACCGATCTAAAAACAAGCCTAAATGACGCCTTGCGTGATTTTAATGTAGCTGTTTAAATTTAGCCGTTATTGTAAAAAATTTGGGGCGACCAGAACGAATTCCGACCACCCCGATTATCCTTCCCCCAAAGGATAAAAAACTTAATATTCAATATTTTATTAATATATAAATAAGATTTATTTATTATAATTCAAATATGATTGATTAATTTAAATTTCTCCTAATATTTATTAAACTAAGTGATGAATTTTTAATTAATTTAATAGATAACTTATAAACAGTATATTACACATTAATAATTTATATTATTTTAAAAAATAGATTAGAAATTAACTATTTATCGCAGTTTTTATTATTTTCATTCAATGAAACATGCGATTCTACTCCCTCTTTTCTTATTACTTTATGGTCTAAATGTTGCCTTTAGTCAAAATCAAAAAAATAAAAGCAGCATAAGTGAGACAGAATCCGCATTACTTGACCTCATTTCTAAGGATACCATCAACCCCCTTCAAATTAATCTAGATGGGAATGTTTTTAAATTCGGCGTCAACCCTTTAAGCAATTCTACCATCTCTCTATTAAAAAACAAAAAAGAAATTTATATCCAACCGCTTGGGACTGGGAAACTATATCAGGTTGTAAAGGAACAAAAAGGGGGGCAACAAAAAAATACCTACCAACTAACCAGGATTGATTCCACCTTTTTTAATGGGGCTAATTTTCACGCTATTAATTTTTTCATGAATGATACCTTATTCCAATATGGGGGCGATGGCTATTGGCATGTAAGGGGTATTGTTACATACTTTAGTAAAAAAACACATGAATGGGAATTGTACAATAGTAGCAGGTTGGTGGTTGCCTTAGAAGACGAAAACCACAATATCATTTACCATATTGATAAAAATAATAATAGAATGTATTTATCTAATGCATTCTCACAATTTGACTTCCCCAATACCTTTAATCTAAAAACTATAGATAGTGTTTATGAATTTGATACGCATACCCATCAATGGACAACCTTAGGACATACCAACCCTAAACTAACCTCCATTATTGAAAGTGCTGGAACAAACCATTACCAGATGAATAATTATAGTATTATCCAAAATCAGCTTGAACTATTATGGGCCGATTTTGGCGCTAATACATTTGGGAAATTTGATAAAAAATCAAATAGCGAATTCAAAGAAACCTGGCTTAGCATTTATTTGAACAATACCAACTACCAAGGCTTACAATTTTGCTTAGGCAATACCTTATACCTCACTAAATTGGACGAACAAGGAATATTTAGCTATAAAACTTTTGATATCAGCAAAGCCCAGTTTGACCTAAGTAATCAAAATCCAATCTACCTCCCAACCAACCGACTGTTGCAACTATTATCACATCATATTATTGACATCACCTTATATTTTGTTTTAGGATTAATTACAATTGCTATTGCCATTTATTGGTTAAAAAGACGCAATACAAAAAATATATTGAATACAGAAGTATCGCATATTTTAAACAACCATTTTTTTGAATCTTTAACAGTGATTGAAAAAGAATTAATTGAAGTGCTATACGAACATCACTTGAAGGGATCATTTATTTCAACCAAACTGATCAATAAAATTATTGGGGTACAAAATAAGGATACTATGACCCAAAATAAAAACAGAAGTGACTACTTCTTAAAAATAAATCAGAAATTCAAATTTGCGACCCACAAAGAATTACCCTTAATTATTAAAACAAGGGATGACTTAGATAAGCGTCAATTTAACTACGGATTGCAAGAAGCTTATTTGAACGAATTGGCTATTCTAATAAAGAAATAATGCTGCTAAAGGATTGAATGCTGAAATTAATGTCGCATTTAATGATGACTAAACCACCAATAAACTACAACCTCGGCGGTCACTGGCATCCAACCTTCCTAATACCTGAAAACTGCCGTCCTCATTTATTTCACCCAAGTCCTGCGTTGCAATAAATGAGCAACTGTATATATTGGCTAGGTCAATAATATGTAGCACTCCCCTTCCAATACTTTTTAACAATGTGGGATCATCTTCATCACTCACCAATACCTTCATCCAAGGAGGGCAGGTGAAAACGCCATCACCATGCGAATACGCCTGACTTAATAATTCAGTCATCCCATATTCAGCATGTATTTTTTGTACACCTAATTGTTTAGCCAATAAAGTATGTAATTCCATTTTGGTCAACTCTTGCTTTCGCCCTTTCATCCCACCAGTTTCAATAATAATTGTATTATTTAGTTGCTGCGGAAAAGCAGCGCTAAAATCAATCAATGCAAAACTGACACCTATCAACCAAACTTTTTGTTTTTGAAGTGCTAGTTTTTTTAAGACTTTATCTAAGGAAGCAAAATCGTCCAAATAAAAACCACTATCAGGATGATTAGATTTTTTAATTAGGTCATCCACCATGTATACCAAAGACGAATGATTACGTTCTAAGTAAGATGGCAGTAGTCCAATCACACAGTAATCAGTGGGTGCCCCATAAAATAATTGAAAGCATTTTAAAAAACTTTCTTCGTAAATGCCAGTATTACATACCCAGTGTTTGCTCACCACATCCATTGTGGTACCACTACTTTCAAATAAAGTGCTGGGCTGATCACCGATAAAAACGTCATGGGTCTTGAAAAAGGAAATAGGCAAGAATGGAATCTGATTCATCTCCTTAGGCATTTTTTCATCTTTCACCATTAAATTTACCCATTGCTTGTACACAGGATTGTGTTGGACCTGCCATTGATACATTTTTTTACAGGTGTGCAAAAAATGCTCATTGGATAAGGTCCATAAACTTTCAATAGCAATAGGTGGCTGAATCAAAATGACTAATTTGGTCGAGGCAAAAATAGAATAATAAAGCCACAAAATTGCGCCTGTCAGCCAATGAAAGGATATCGTAATTAGTAGTATATTGCAAGGGTAAAATTTAAATATTTTTTATGGCAAAAGCGACATCAAAAAAGGGCAGAACCCCAGCAAAAAAGGAATTAATTAATGCGACCTCCTATGCATTCTTAAAAACATATATCAATAATGCTTCTCCTGTTGGCTTTGAAACAAGTGGACAAAAGCTGTGGTTGGAGTATATCAAACAATATGTTGACACTACATTTACAGATCCTTATGGCACTGCAGTGGGCGTCATTAATCCAGATGCCCCTTTTAAAGTGGTGATAGAAGCCCATGCCGATGAAATCAGCTGGTTTGTTAACTATATCAACGATCAAGGTTTGATCCATTTAAAAAGAAACGGTGGTGTAGATCATCAAATTGCCCCTTCCATGCGTGTTTGGATTCATGGGAAAAAAGGACCCGTAAAAGCAGTGTTTGGATGGCCCGCTATACATACTAGATTAAGTAATCCGGAACAAAAGGAACCGCAACCAAAAGTGGATAATTTAACCTTGGATTGTGGTGCAAGATCTAAAAAAGAAGTTGAAGCCTTAGGTATTCATATTGGATCGGTGGTGACTTATGAAGAAGGCTTTGATGAACTCGCAAATAATTTTATAATTGGCCGTGCATTTGATAACCGCGTTGGTGGTTTTATGATTGCTGAAGTAGCACGCATATTAAAAGAAAATAAAAAGAAACTTCCATTTGGTTTATATATTGTAAACGCGGTTCAAGAAGAAATTGGCTTACGTGGTGCTGAAATGATTGCACGTCGGATTAAACCTAATATTGCCATCATTACTGATGTAACACATGATACGCATACACCGATGATTAGTAAAGCCATTGAAGGTGATATTCAATGTGGCAAAGGACCCTCACTTGCCTACGCACCAGCCATTCATAATAAATTATTAGCCATTGTTGAAGCAACAGCAAACGCAAAAAAAATCCCAGTACAATTTAGAACATTAAGCAGAAGCACAGGAACGGATACTGATAGTTTTGCATACGCGAATGATGGTTGTCCTTCAGTTCTCATTTCCTTACCATTAAGATATATGCATACGACCGTTGAAATGATTCATAAAAAAGATATTGTGGATACCATACAATTAATGTATGAAACATTATTAACCTTGACGCCTAAGACAAACCTAAGCTATCTATAATGTCTAGCACCTCCATTAAAATTGCTATCATTGACATGTATGATGATACCAGTAATTTGGGGATGACTTGTATTGTAGATATTATAAATGTATGGAGTAAGCAACGGAATATTGATATGGAATATCAAGTATTTCCACTTCGACACAAAGGTGAAATTCCCGATCACTCATTTGACATTTACCTATCCACTGGCGGTCCAGGATCCCCCATCGATTCTTTAGGCAGTCCATGGGATAACCTATATGTCCAATGGTTACAGGATATGCTTTCGCAAAAAAAACCTGTATTACTCATTTGTCATAGCTTTCAAATAGCTTGCCGCCATTTTAATTTTGGGAATGTTTGTTTACGGAAATCAACACAAATTGGCGTGCTACCTGTGCACCCACTAGCAGATGATCCAATTTTTGCAAATTTGAATGATCCATTCTATACTCTAGAAAGTAGACTTTATCAAATCATTGAACCAAATGATGAAAATATAAATGCCTTAGGTGCAAAAATTATTGCGCTAGAAAAACATCGCCCGCATGTGCCTTTAGAAAGAGCTATTATGGCAATAAAGTTTAGTGATTCAATGTATGGGGTACAATTTCATCCAGAGGGAGAAAAAAATATTTTGCTAGATTTTTTTAATGAAGAAAAAATGAAAAAAAACATCATTGAAAAATTTGGAGCAGAAAAATGGGAGGTGATTATTAGTAAGTTGAACGATCCAGAAAAATTACCAAAAACGCATACCCATTTTATACCTAATTTTTTGAACCTGGCTATTGGAAATTAATTAAACTGAAAGAATGATTCAATCCTATAGAAAGCAATTTAATGAAGCATTTAGCGAAAGTAAATATCAGGAATACCTCAGTTACATCAATGAATTATACCCAAATAGCTTAGATTTTAGAATAGCAGAAACACCTGTTTTTCTCCCTTCCGTATTTAAAAAACAATTACTCGAAGTGGGCGATTATGTATGTTCTCAAATTTTAGCTGCTGATTTTACATCCAAAACGGAAAAATCCTTACGAAATACAAGCATCACCCCCAATGAAATCAGCCTTCCCGAATGTATTGTGATGGATTTTGCTATTGCGCATAATGATCAAAACGAAATTGTTCCAGCTTTAATTGAACTTCAAGGCTTCCCCTCCTTATTTGCATTTGAAGTAGTTCAGGACGAGGCGTTAAGAAATAGTTATACAATACCTGAAAATGTGACCCCCTATTTAAATGGCTATACTAAGGAAAAATACCTGCAACATTTATCCACTATTATAAAAGGGGAACAGGGGGAACATACTGTTTTACTTGAGCTATATCCTGAACAACAAAAAACAAGAATTGATTTTTATTGCACGCAACATTATTTTGCTATACCTGTTGTTTGTATTACGGAAATATTTAAAATAGGAAAGGCGCTGTATTACCAACGCGAAGGGATCGATATCAAAATTGACCGAATTTATAATCGCATAGTTGCAGATGAATTAAAAAAGCAGTCAGCCGAAATCAAAGAAAAAGCAGCAATTTTATACTCCGACCTTGATGCGAGCTGGGTCACGCACCCCAACCATTTTTTTAGGATAAGTAAGTATTTGTTGCCCTTTTTAAAGCATGATTGGATACCTAAAACAGAATTTGTAGACCAAATCGAAACCATCCCCCATCATATAGAAAACTATATACTAAAGCCCTTATTTTCTTTTGCAGGACAGGGTGTTATTATAGATGTTCAAGCCTCCGATTTTGAATCCATTACCGATCCTGCAAATTGGATAATGCAAGAAAAAGTAACCTATGCGCCATGCGTTGAAACACCAGATGGTGTTGCTAAAGCAGAAATAAGACTATTTTATTTTTGGGATAAGCCCACACAAAAATACATCGCCACCTTAAATTTATGCAGATTAAGTAAGGGGAAAATGATTGGCGTTAATTTTAACCAAACTGCCACCTGGGTAGGTGGCAGTTTGGCCTATTTTGAAAAATAAATTTCAGGACAATCCCGATCAGTTACTCTTCAGAACTATTTTTTAATTTCATTAATAAGGTATAGGCATTTTTCAAAACGATGTCCTGCCCTTGTAAATTTGTTTTTACTTCAATAAAACCATTAGTCGTTACCCCTAATGCTACTGCAACTAATTTGTAAGATTGATCCGGTTGCTTAACAAATATAAAGGGTTTGTTTTCCCATTTAACGATTGATTCTTCAGGCAAGGCATCCACCTTTGCATTATTTAAAGAAATTTCAGCGCTAACATAAGTGCCAGGATATAAACGCACATTTTCATTGACCAAATGGCAATGCACATCCGTGGTCCTTTCTTCATTTATATTAGGCGTAATGACTGCAACATGCGCCGTATGCTTTTTTGACAAATCATTATTAGTCGTAAATGTCACTTCATTCCCTATTTTCAAGTTTAAAACATCATTTTCGTAAACAATTAATCTTAGGTGCAAATCACTTGGATCGACAATCTCGAATAAAACATCGGTGGGCGTAACATACTTTCCAATATTAACATTCACCTTAGTCACATACCCATTAATAGGCGAATTAAAATTGATCGCTCTTGAAATAGTAGTTTCATTTAATTGAGATGGATCGATGCCGATTAGCTTTAATTTTTCTTGCAATGATTTGACTAAATATTTTTGACTCTCAAAATCACTTTTAGCCAATTGATATATTTTATCACTGCTGGATTTGGTCGCATTTAAATCACGCTGTCTAATATAATCAGCTTCTAAATAGGCGAATCTACTTTTGGCTGTTAAATAATCCTGTTGTAGTTGGATATAAATAGGATCTTCAATAACCGCAAGTAAGGCGCCTTTTTTTACAAACATGCCTGGAATTAAGTTCGTTTTTTTCAAGTATCCTCCTAAGGGGATACTGATGGAAACAATATTACTAGGTGGCACATCAATTAAACCATTCACTTTTAAAATTTGGTGCATATCCTTGTTTTGAACCTGACCAATACTTAGGTTCGCCGATTTTAATTGTTCCCCTGTTAAAGTAACTATGTTTTGTATCGCACTGTCCTGTTTTGCTTGACTAGTTACTGATTTTTGTTCCTCTTTTTTATTTGCAGTACATGCCAGCATTAAACTAATCCCTGCAATGGCGAAAATTTGATTTGATTTCATAAATATTTTTTTCATTATTTGGTAGCAGTTAATTTTTCTAATTCAATCACATTTTCATTTAATTGTTGAATATAATTTAAATATTCACTTTTTATTTGAATTGCCTGATTTATAATCATCACCCATTCTAAATAAGTAATCTCCCCTGCAGTCATTTTTCGTCCAGCAGTTTCAATGAGTAGCGCAGCATTGGGTAACGTGTTTTTTTCATACGCCATGACTAATTTCTTATTTTGGAGATACGAATTGAGTAAGTTTTTAAAATTCGAATTTAATTGCTGCTGGAGTGCTATGTTTTCTAATTTGTTTTGTTCAATTTGAACTTTACTAGCAGCAATTTTTGATTTTTGCGCTGTTGAAAATATAGGAATGGATAATCCTAGGTTGATTGCACCAAATCGATGATTACTCCCAAAATAGGAGTCACTCCCTTGAGTAGTAGGCTGCCAACCAATAATAGTGGATGAGTTATAACCAACATTAAAATCGGGTTGTAGTTTGCCCTTCTCAAGTTTCTGTTGATTTTCAGCTAAGACTACTTTTTGTGCACCCATTTGAACGATGGGCGTTTGCTGTATCGCATATACATCCGGCAATTGCGCCAATAATATTTCTAACTTTGCTGAAGCAGGTTCAAAAGCTTGTGTGCTATTTAGCAAATAATTAAACTCATTGATACTGTTTTCGTAAGATAGCGTAAGTGTTTGTAATTGATTTGAAATTTGCGCCAACTGACTTTCAGCTGTTACTTTTTCTAAAACATCAGCACCTCCAGCATTATAACGCTGATTCGCTTTCGTTACAAAAGCACTATAAATACTGTCCGCCTGCATAAGTAGTTGCTTTTTATTTTGCAATACCAATAGTAGGTAGTACTTATTCTTCACCAAGGATTTTAATTCAATTTCATTGGTTAATTTACTTAACTCACTCATCAATAGGTTTGATTTATTGATAGCCCCCTGACTTTTGTATACACTAGGGAATTGAATATTTTGAGATATCAAAATTCGATTATCATTTTGAAAGCTATTGATTTTTCCGTAGCCAAAATCGAATAAAGTTTTATCAATATCTACATTACTCTTCCTTAAGGCTTTGTAATAATCCACATTCAAATTAGATGCGCGCAATGCGGTATTATTTTTTAAGGCGGTATCGATTGCCGAAGTAAGGCTTATTTTATTTTGTGCAAAACTTACTTGTCCAAATAATAACAAAATTAAAATAGTGATTGATGCATTTTTATTCATTGTCAAATATTTTGTTCCTTTTTCAAAAAGTAAATACATCACGGGTAGCACAAATAACGTTAACAAGGTTGAAATAATTAATCCACCAATAACAACCGTTGCCAATGGTTTTTGTACCTCGCCTCCTGCGCCTGTGCTAATGGCCATTGGAATAAACCCAAGTGCTGGGACAAGTGCCGTCATTAAAACTGCTCTCAATTTGGATTTAGTCGCATGAATCACAATACGTGTTATATCATGCCAACCCTCCGATTTGAGCCTATTAAACTCAGTCACTAATAAAATACCATTTAATACTGCAACGCCAAATAAGGCAATAAAACCAACCCCTGCGGAAATACTAAATGGCATACTTCTTGCCCATAGCGCCATGATCCCTCCCATTGCTGATAATGGTATGGCCGTATAAATAAGCAATCCCTGTTTCACAGAACCAAAGGCAAAATAGAGCAATAAGAAAATAAGGAATAAGGCAATAGGAACCACGATGCTTAGTTTGTTTTTAGCAGCAGTCATGTTCTCAAAAGAACCGCCATATACAATGGTATACCCTTTTTGTAAATTTAGTTGTTGCCCAATTTTTGTTTGAAGTTCATTTACAATGGTTTGTACATCACGGCCATTAATGTTAAAACCAACGATGATGCGTCGTTTCGTATTTTCTCTTTGAATTTGATTAACGCCTTCAATCTCTTCAATGCCTGCAACAAAGGACAAAGGAATTTGCATACCATTCGCTGTGGTGATGTTTAAGTTTTGAATATCAGCTAAACTTTTTCTTGATTCACCATCAAGACGTACGACCATATCAAATCTTTTTTCTTCTTCATATACCTGACCTGCAATTTGTCCGGCAAATGCACTGTTCACTACCCTATTCACGTCTTCAACATTTAAACCGTATTTCGCCATACCATCTCGATTATATTTAATCACCACCTGCGGCATCCCTGTCACTTTTTCTTCATAAATATTAACCGCTCCATCCACCGTTTGAATGATCTGATTTAATCGGGCGGCATAGTGCGTAAGCGTATCTAAGTTTTCTCCAAATATTTTACAGACCACATCCTGTCTTGCCCCAGTCATTAATTCATTAAATCGCATTTGCACTGGGAATTGAAAACCGACAGTAATACCAGGGACCTGCTCCAATACTTTTGTCATTTTCATACTTAATTCACCGAATGTTTTTGCCGAGGTCCACTCTTTTTTATCTTTCAAAATTATCATCATATCTCCTGCTTCAAATGGCATTGGATCCGTTGGAATTTCGGCACTACCAATTTTCGTTACAATTTTTTCTACTTCAGGAAAATTTTGAAGTAATAACTTGGTCGCCTTTTGCGTGGACGCAACTGTATTATTCAAATTACTTCCAGTTAATACCCTTGTCTCAACTGCAAAATCACCTTCTTCTAACTGTGGTATAAATTCACCTCCCATATTCATTAACAAACCAACAGAAACGAAAAATAATAGGACGGTTACACCAATGACTGTTTTTGGTATTTTTAATACCATTTTTAAAAATGGCTGATAAGATCGTTCTAACCAAATCATTAACCTATCTGTTATGTTTTTTTTATGATTTAGTTTTTTATTTAAAAATAAAGCAGCCATCATAGGCACATAAGTAATCGATAATATAAATGCACCGAAAATGGCAAAAGCAATAGTGAATGCCATTGGTTTAAACATCTTCCCCTCAATACCCTCCAATGACAAAATAGGGATATATACAATTAAGATAATGATTTGACTAAACACGGCTGACTTAATCATGGATCCTGTTGACTTACCCACTTCTTCATCCATTTGACCTTGATCAATTCTTACAAGTGTCCTAAAATGTTTCGAATGTGCAAATCGGTGTAAAATTGCTTCTACAACAATGACAGAACCATCAACAATTAATCCAAAATCAATGGCACCTAATGACATTAAGTTCCCACCCACACCAAATAAGTTCATCAAAATAATTGCAAACAACATGGATAATGGAATCACTGATGATACAATTAAACCAGCCCTTAAATTTCCAAGAAAAAATACAAGCACAAATATTACAATTAAAGCACCTTCCAATAAATTGGTTTCTACTGTTTTAATTGCATTGTTGACCATCTTAGTTCTATCCAAAAAAGGTTCAATCACTACACCTTCTGGTAACATTTTTTGAATTTCAGCAATCTTATCTTTGACCCTTTTCACTACCAAGGATGAATTTTCACCCTTTAACATCATGACTACTGCACCAGCCACTTCCCCTTCAGCATTATAGGTCATTGCGCCATAACGAATCGCTGCTCCTAATTGTACTTTGGCAATGTCTCTAATTAATAATGGATTCCCATTAGACATTTGCTTAACCACAATTTTTTCAATATCATCAATATTAACAGTCAAGCCTTCACTTCTTATATATAATACAGTAGGTCCTTTTTCAATATAAGCACCGCCCGTATTTTGATTGTTTTTTTCTAAGGCAGAAAAGATATCAGAAATGGTAAGTCCATAGGATTTTAATTGATCCTGACGCACTGATATTTCATACTGCTTTAACTTACCGCCAAAACTTGCTACTTCAGCAACGCCAGGTGTACCTATTAATTGTCGTCTAACAATCCAGTCCTGAATTGTTCTTAACTCCATGGCATCAAACTTTGATTCATACCCTTTTAATGGCCTAACTACGTATTGAAATATTTCACCCAATCCTGTTGATACGGGCGCTAATTCGGGTGTGCCTGTGCCAGGTGGAATATCCTGTTGTACCTTTTGCAGCTTTTCACTTATTTGTTGCCTTGCCCAGTAAATATCAATTTTATCTTCAAACACAATAGTAATCAACGAAAGTCCAAACCTTGAGAAGCTTCTTATTTGCTTCGTGCCAGGAATACTACTACAAGCTTGCTCAATAGGAAAAGTGACCAACCTTTCAATATCGGTTGCGCCAAGTGAGGGCGATACCGTAATTACTTGCACTTGATTATCCGTGATATCTGGAACCGCATCTATAGGCAATTGTGTTACCTGATAGGCGCCCCATCCAATAAGCGAAACCACAAATAATCCAACTATTAACTTATTCTTTATAGAATAGGTTATTATTTTATTTAACATAAATATTTCTAATTCAAATAGTAAAAGATAGCATAATCAAATTATGCAAAAAAAGAAGGATGGAAATAAAACCTAAGCGCGCGGTGGCTGAAAAATATTATCTAATTTATTAGAAGCATAATCTCGATCATTATACAATGGGTGTTCTTTTTGAGATGTAAACAACACAATAGGTTCCACAAATAACTTCGCAATAAAATAACTATCAAAATTCAATAAGGAAACGGTTCTGTTAGATGATTTAAAAGGCAATTGCATATCCTGTTGATAATCTGAATCGTAGGTAGCAGTGGTGAAATAATGAATATCAATAAATTTAGAAAAACTTAATTGTTGATCAAATTTCTGATGCGTTTTATAATGCTCAAATAAAAATGGCAGTTTCAGCAATTGATATGCTTCCGTAGCTCCTAAAATATAGAGCGCAGTCAAAAATATAGTAGCCGCTTTTCTCACTTCCTAAAGTTAGCGATTTTTCCCCACTTTTAGACCCAAGTATCCTATAAATAACCAAATAGCATAGCGGTCTTACCTATTGGTCAAAAGCAATACTATCATCGATTTATGTGCTGATGGGAACGAAATTAATTGATAAAATTCCACCAAACGCCTACCCTAAACCACAAACTATTGGTGGGATAATTTTGGGCTGAGAAATTATAGGATGGCCCCAGTTTTTCATTGGTCGGAATGAGGGTGTTCAAGTTTTCAAGTCGAATATACGCCTTCAATCTTTTGATCATGAAATGTAAAAAAGCATTGGCAACTGGCCTATTCGTTAATGTATAATTATTCTGCGTGTAAAATTGTCCAGTAAACGGCATATACCCATCCGCTTTATAAGCGGTATGATAAACTAATTCAAGACCAGTAGATAAATTTAAATTTTTATAAAAATTACCCTCAAATGCCAAGCGTTGTCTGGTCAATAATAAGGGTACATGAATTGGGCTTGATTGATCAACCAATTGCACATTTAACTGGTTGTACCAGTTCCAATGCGTTGATAATTTTAGTTTTTTCTCGGCTTGTATACGTAAATAACTGATAGCACCCGTGTATATATTGGCCTTATAACCATCAGAGAAATAATTATAATTATTGATCAATTGGTAATTCACTTGCGCAAGCCATTCTGATTTATAATTACCAATGACACCCATTAAGTCAATGGTGTTTTCTTTTTTGATACCTGCAAGTCCAATAATTGGAAACTGTGTACGACCCAATAAATTAGCAGAGGGTGTTCGGTTATAATTTTGGAAAGATACCTTCATATAATTCCCCTTCGTATTCAAAATTCTTGACAAATAAACCTTGGCTTCGTAATCACCAGAATGAAAGCCATTGATATATAACTTTCCAGAAGCCAACATATCCCATAACTGATTCCTTGTTTTATTTTTATACACCGCAAATGCATATAAATCATAATTATTCCATCCGGATTGATTAGGGAAAGTAGCAGTATAATTGATATAACCAGTAGCAAGTTGTAAAAATTGATTACTATTATTCTTTTGGGGATAGCTAATCAAACTAAATTCATCATTCAACACTTTCCAATTGTCTTGAAAAGTCATCTCCTTGCCTACAGGAAGTGCATAATTGAAATAGTTTCGATACCCTGCCGAATCTGGATTTTGGTCGTTAAATAAAAATTGACTTGTTTTATATTTGATTTCATTTTGAAAACGCAACCTTGGATAAAACATATATGTAGTAACTGTATCCTTTACAATGGAATCCTTTTGACCCACATCATAGGTTTGCTTCAACAAGAATGAATTGTCCTTGTAAGTCGTACCTGTTGATATAGATGTATTAAATGGATTTTTAAAGGTCATGCCACTCACGCCAAGCCTGGTATCTAATTCATATGGATTGCCTAATGACAAACTATCTAATAATGCGCTATTGATCAGTCCCCCATTATCAGATGATGCTGCCTTGTTGGTGATCATGATCAAGAAGGATTCATAGCGTTTTCTTTTTGATTGAAAATGTGCGGTGATGCGCATATTATTCACATTCGCACTTTGATTTTTTACATTCCCAGGGGCATTACTAAATCGATAATCAAAGGCAAAATTTAATTGCTGCTTTTTATTTTGCGTATGCTTTACTTCAATCAATTGTTCCCCCTTCCCTCCAATTAAATAACCTAATTCAGTAAAAGGTCGAGTGGTTTGATAAAAAGGAGTTTGTTCTAAAGTAAAATTATATATATCATATGCATGAAAGCCCAAGTCCAATCCAGCATTTTGAATCGTATTGGTCAAATAGGATTTACTTGCCGCACCTAAATTTCCTAAATTATAATTGGTATAGGGTACTGGATAATGTACAAAAAAATCATTGATGCTGGTATCCATTTTTTTTATTTCATTGCTATTATACAACTTATAATAAATGGTAATTGAATCTGCATTTTTATCCCTTAACTGAAGTGAGTCATTTCCTTTTTTAGCGGCAGGTCTTCCTCCTGAAAATCCGCCCATTCCACCACTCCCCCCGCCACCCATCATTTCATTGGTGGCTTGCAATACCTTTTGCGCTTTTAATTGAAATTGAAAGCTACCAAGTAGTAAACAAATAAAAAGGATACGCTGCTTTGATGACATGCGAAATATTGAATTAGGAAATTTGTTTTACTAAATCGCTAATGATAAGTGTCAACTTTGGCTCGGCGGCATTGGCTGCTTCTAATACTTCAGCATGTGTTATAACATTATTATCTTCCCGAATTCCTAAATCAGTCACGACGCTGATCGCAAAAACTTTCATACCGCAATGTACTGCAGCAATATTTTCTTGCACAGTGCTCATGCCAACCACATCGCCGCCCACCGCTTTAATTAATTTATATTCAGCCCTTGTTTCAAAAGTTGGACCTGTAACGCCAACATATACACCCTCATGTACTTTAATTTGATGCTTTGCTGCAATTACTTTTGCTTGATCAATAAAACTTTGCGCATAAGGCTCGCTCATATCTGGGAATCGCGTGCCTAGGTCTGATTCGTTTTTGCCAATCAGTGGATTGATGGAGAATAAACTAATATGGTCTTTGATAATCATCAAATCGCCTACTTCATAGTCATTATTCACACCACCTGCTGCATTGGATAAAATTAAATTTTCAACACCTAATAATTTTAATACTCGAACTGGGTAAGCAACTTGTTCTGGCGAATAGCCCTCATAAAAATGAAACCTACCTTCCATCACCCAAACCTTAACCCCATTTAAAGTGCCTAAAATTAATCGACCCTTATGGCCTTCCACCGTACTCACTGGAAAATGAGGAATCTGCGTATATTGTATTTCAAATTCAACTTGAATTTGCGTTGCTAAATTTCCTAATCCGCTACCCAAGATGATCGCAGTTTGGGCGCTATCTTTAATTTTTGATTGAATAAAGGACGAAGTTTCATTTAACTGGGTCATTAATGGCGTCATATTTTCCTATTTTAATAGGCACAAATATAACAAACACTCACTGATTATAACCCAATATTATGACTGGTTCGAGGCTGTCTTATCCTGTTTTAACACCCAGTAAGCAATTATTGCACTTAATCCCATTAGCACAGCACCGAATAAAAAGGCGGCACCAGGAAAGTAGATATGATTTGGATCGTTTTTAATGGAGAAATAGGAAGTTAATCCGATCATCATGGAGGGGCCGAAAATAGTGGTTAAACTATTTAATCCTGTTAACGAACCTTGCAATTCTCCTTGTTCATTTTTGGGAACATGTGCTGAAATTAAAGCCTGCAAAGCGGGTCCTGAAATTCCCCCCAAACAATAAGGCACTAAAAATAAAAACATCATCCAACCCTGGGTTGCAAAAGCAAATAAAGTTAAACCAATGGCATACATTGCAATTCCAATGTAAACACTTTTTTCATTTCCGAGTTTAGGATTCACCACTCTTATTAATAATCCTTGCACCAAACTCACTAATACGCCAACTACAGCCAATGAGATGCCGATCATTTTAGGTGTCCATCCGAATTTATTTATATTGGCAAAACTCCAATTACTTTGGACTGAATGCGCAGCTAGATAAATTAAAAGTAATGAAAAGATTAAACCAAGTACCGCTGGATATTTTTTTAGTTTTAATAAAGATGAAACAGGGTTAGCTCTTTTAATATCAAATGAGCGACGGTGTTCCATATCTAAGGACTCTGGCAAAACAAAATAACCATACAAGGCATTCACCAAGGCCAATCCAGCGGCTACTAAAAATGGAATTCTTGTACCCAACTCCCCTAGCAAACCTCCCAACATTGGGCCAATGATAAAACCAAGACCAAAAGCAGCCCCAATCATTCCAAAATTTTGTGCCCTGTTTTTTTCATTACTAATATCAGCCATATATGCGGAAGCGGTAGTGATACTAGCACCCGTTATACCTGAAATCATTCTTCCTAAAAATAACCAACCAATGGTTGGCGCAAAAGCTAAAAAAATATAATCTAAACCAAACCCTAATAAGGAAAAAAGTAACACCGGTCTGCGACCATATCGATCGCTCAAACTTCCCAATATGGGTGCAAAAATAAATTGCATGAGCCCATATATTAAAGTAAGAAATATAGCAGGTTTTGAAATAGCACTAATATCGGTTCGATCTGTCACATGCAATAGCTGCTGTAATAATTGAGGCAATACGGGTATTATTATACCAAATCCAATGATATCAATTAAAATAGTGATAAATATAAAACCAACTGCTGCTTTTTTGGGATTGGCCATAATGCTTGAAAAGAATTGCTCAAATATACAAGTACTAAGGTATATTTCAAAAAGCAGTTAGCCAGGAGCAACTACTTCCAACATCAGCAACCAACTAAGCCTCGTTCCTAAATACGACCACTCCATCAAAAATATCAATTAAAATCTTTTTTGTTTTGTCAATCTCCCCACTTAATATTTTTTTACTAAACTCATTCACGACCATTTTCTGGATCAACCTTTTTAAAGGCCTTGCCCCCAATTGCAAATCAAATCCCTGCTCTGATAGATATTCCACCAAATAATCCGAAAAATCTACTTGCATTCCATTTTCCGCCACCAATGATTTCAAATTATTTAATTGAATTTTGACGATCGAAGCCATTTGCTTTTGTAATAAAGGCGAGAACATTATTATTTCATCTACCCTATTTAAAAATTCAGGACGAATGGTTTGCTTTAACAATGCCATCACTTCCAGTTTAGATTGCGCTGTTTTTTCTTCCACATTACTATCATTGACATCCTCAAAAGCTTCCTGAATTAAATGACTACCAATATTACTAGTCATAATAATAATGGTATTTTTAAAATTCACAGTTCGCCCTTTATTATCAGTTAAATGACCATCATCCAAAACTTGTAATAAAATATTCCAAACATCAGGATGTGCTTTTTCAATTTCATCTAATAGTACCACACTATAGGGCTTTCTTCGAACCGACTCCGTTAATTGACCGCCTTCATCATAACCCACATAGCCTGGAGGCGCACCTACTAACCTTGAAACCGCATGCTTTTCTTGGTACTCACTCATGTCAATACGTGTCATCATTGCATCGTCATCAAACAAATAATTGGCCAATGCTTTTGCCAATTCTGTTTTACCAACACCTGTGGTTCCTAAAAATATAAATGAGCCAATAGGCTTTCTAGGATCTTGCAAACCCGCCCTGCTTCTTCTGATTGCATCCGCAACTGCGCTAATCGCTTCCTCCTGACCCACCACCCTGTTATGCAATTCTGCCTCTAAATGCAATAACTTTTCTCTATCCGACTGCAGCATTTTACTCACTGGGATACCTGTGGCCTTTGCCACATTCTCCGCAATATCCTCCGCATCAACTTCCTCTTTCATTAAACGTTTACCATGTGCGCCCATTTCCTGAAGCTGTTTGGAGCAATCCAATAAATTAGTTTCTTGCTCTTTCACTTTTCCATACCTTATTTCCGCAACCTTCCCATAATCACCATTACGTTCGGCAACTTCTGCTTCTTGTTTTAATTTTTCAATATTCGACTTTGTTGCTTGCACTTTATCTACTAATTCTTTTTCTTCTGACCACTTCGCCTTTAAAGTATCTTGTTGCACCGTTAAATTACTTATTTCAATATTTAATGCTTTTAGTTGCTCCGGATTATTTTCCCTTTTAATCGCTTCTCTTTCAATTTCAAGTTGGCGAATTTGACGAATTAAAGTATCCAATTCCTCGGGCATGGAATTCATTTCTAATCTTAACTTTGCTGCACTTTCGTCAATTAAATCAATGGCCTTGTCCGGTAAAAAACGATCGGTAATATATCGGGTAGATAATTCTACCGCAGCAATAATGGCTTCATCCTTAATGCGCACATGATGATGCGTTTCATATCTTTCCTTTAAGCCTCTTAAAATAGAAATTGCATCTTCTTTACTTGGCTCATCAATCATTACTTTTTGGAAACGACGCTCCAATGCTTTGTCTTTTTCAAAAAACTTTTGGTACTCATTTAAAGTGGTCGCGCCAATTGCCCTTAATTCACCTCTTGCCAATGCAGGTTTCAAAATATTCGCCGCATCCATTGCACCCTCGCCACCACCAGCGCCAACCAAGGTATGGATCTCATCTATAAATAAAATAATACCGCCATCGCTATCCGCCACTTCCTTCACCACTCCTTTTAATCTTTCCTCAAATTCACCTTTGTACTTTGCACCAGCAATTAATTGCCCCATATCCAAAGCGAAAATAATTTTACTTTTTAAATTATCAGGCACATCGCCATTAACGATTCGCATAGCCAATCCTTCCGCAATAGCAGTTTTACCTACACCAGGTTCTCCTACTAATATGGGATTATTTTTGCTTCTTCTTGAAAGAATATGGAGTGTTCTTCTGATTTCTTCATCACGACCAATCACTGGATCTAACTTTCCTTTATGCGCTAAATCATTTAAGTTTTTTGCATACTTTGATAAGGATTGAAATTGGGTTTCTTGCGTTGCGGATTGAACTTTTTCTCCTTTTCTTAATTCTTTAATAGCCGCCACCAAACCTTTTTCAGTAAGTCCTGCATCTTTTAAAATTTTTGCAGCGGTATCACTTAGCTGTAAAATAGCAATTAATAAATGCTCTACAGTTACAAACTCATCATCAAATGTTTTAAGTGCCCCATTGGCTTTTAATAAAACACTATTCAAATCCCTACTTAAATTGGATGCTGGTTCGCCACTAGCTTGCTTAGCTAAACTTGGCAAAGCAGCATCCACTTTTTGCATGAGCAACAGCGGATTTAGATTATTCTTTTTTAATAAAAATTCAGTGGAGCTATCCTTATCTAATAAAATTGCTTTTAACAAATGAAGCGTTTCTATAGCCGCATCCTTATTGTTGTAAGCTAATTGCTGCGCTGACTGAATTGCCTCCTGTGCCTTGATGGTATATTGACTTAAATTCATAATCCTATAGTTTTATAACAAGTTAGGCGCAAAAGAGAAGCCAAACTATGATATATGTTATAATGGCATAAATAAGTAATTAAAAGGGAACTAAAGTCAGGTACAACAAGGATTTTCTGCTAATTTTACATGAAATGACCAAAGCAAATGAAACCACATCAACCACCCGGAATATTCAAAACCAGGTACGAGCATAAAAGTGAACCCATTGCTGCGCGTAGTGTATTTCTAAAACGAATATTCACTCATTTTTTGTGGACATTAATTATTTTAGGCACCTGCTTATTGATGGGTATTGTTGGATATAAGTTTACAGGGCCTATGTCCTGGATTGACGCATTACACAATGCTTCAATGATATTAGGAGGTATGGGACCTGTTGTGATTATTGAAACTTTTTGGGGTAAAATTTTCTCCTCTTTTTATGCATTATTTAGTGGGGTTATTTTTATCACAAGTATTGGTGTTTTAATTGCTCCTATCGCGCATCGCTTTTTTCATAAAATGAATTTAGAAGATTGAGTCAAGCCGCAAATACAAAATTGGTCAAATCATTAGCAAAACAATTTGGCTTTGATTATTGCGGCATTGCAGCTGCGAAGGAATTAACAGAAGATGCCCGTCGTTTGGAACAATGGTTATCCAATGGCTATCATGGCGAGATGCAATACATGGAAAATCATTTTGACTTACGCGTGGATCCTCGCAAATTAGTACCTGGTGCAAAATCGGTCATTACATTTTTAAGCAACTATTACCCAGCACAACAGGATCAAATAATACAGATGGATTCAAATGCAAAAATTGCAAAATACGCATGGGGAGAAGATTATCATGAAGTGATTCGTGGCAAACTTCAAATCATGCTCGGTGAAATGCAAAAGCAAATAGGAAATATTACCGGGCGTGGATTTGTGGATTCAGCACCGGTGCTGGAAAGAAGCTGGGCACAGTTGTCAGGTGCAGGATGGATTGGGAAAAATGGAAATTTAATTCGACCCCAAACAGGTTCCTTTTTTTTCCTTGCAACTTTAATTGTTGATATTGCATTAGATGCCGATACGCCTATACCAAATGATTATTGTGGCACTTGCACCAAATGCATTGACGCCTGTCCTACTGAGGCAATCTTACCCAACAAAACCATTCAAGCCAATCACTGTATAAGTTATTACACGATTGAATTAAAGCAGTCAGAAATAAATACCCATAAAAATTATACCGACTGGGCCTTTGGTTGTGATATATGCCAGGACGTTTGCCCTTGGAATAGATTTAGCAAATCACACAGTGAAGAAAACTTTAAGCCTTTACATGGCTTATTAAATATGGATCGGGAGCAATGGCTACAAATGGAAGAAACTACTTTCAAAGAAAGATTCAAAAAGTCACCTTTACTTAGATCAAAACTAAAAGGCCTTAAAAGAAACGTTCAATATTTAATGGATCAGAAAGAAAAAGAATAATGATGATAAATAATTGGAGTAGAAATGAAGCTCAAATTTGAAATACTCCGCTATACTAAACCTAATTCATTATTGCTGATTAATTACCCCTTGCAAATTTTGCAATTCCATTTCCATCTTACCTCCTAGTAATTTTTCATTCAACAAAGTTTGAAACTTTTCCCAAGGATACCAACTTACATGTTGTTCAAAAGTCCAATGAATTACATAATTGCCTTTTTCTAAAGGGAACCATTCAATTTTAACAATGTAAGGTGCCTGACCTGTGGCAACCCATTGATAATTGACAGAAGAATCTGTTTTGCTTTCGAAATGAATCATTTGCGTACCAATAAATGCAGTATCATTTTGCAAACGAACTTCATTTTGTTTCCAATCGCTCATCCAAGCACTCCATTGATTTAAATCAGCTGCATAAAAAGCAATTTTTTCAGACGTCGCCTTTACTTCAATGGCCCGAGAAACAATCACTGTACTTGGGAATAGCAATGAAATCGCTGTCACCAAAACACTCAACAATAAAGCACTAATCACAGCCAGTTTTATTAATTTCATTTATTCCCATTTAAAAATTTTATACGCAACTGCGTAAACAACCAGGATCCAAATCAATAAAATGGAGATGTCGGACCAACTATCCATCAAACTATTTCCCTCGAATGCAATATTTCGCATCGCATTATTAAAATGTGTTAGTGGCAGTATGTTGCAAAAGGGTTGTAACCAAGTGGGGAAATTATCAATTGAAAAAAAGGTACCGGATAATAAAAATTGAGGCAGTGTAATTAAATTAGCAAATGGCGGAATGGTACTTTCTGTTTTAGCAACACCACTTACGATGAATCCAAAGCCCATGAATAAAATAAGTGCAATAAAACTAAGTCCCATAATACTTGCAAAGGTGATCCAGCCATGAACTAAGGTAAACTTGAAAGCAAAATGGCCAATACCAATAATAATGATTGCCGTAATGAGCTGAAAAATAACCCTACTTAATGCTTCCCCTAAAATGATATATAAGCGACGAATAGGGGTCGCATAAAATCGCTTTAACACCAACTGTTGCCTTAAATTAAAAAACAAAAAAGCAACACCAAAAACTCCTGCACTTAATAAAGAGAAGCCTAATTGTCCGGGCAATACAAAATCAATTGTACGATAAATTCGACCAGGTACTTTTTTTACGTTGTTATTCACTACTGCAATACTCGGCGCATCTTTAAAACGTTGTTCATTTATTTTTGAAATGACCGAATTTAAAATAGACTTTACCAATTGTATATTTTGCGGATTGGCCGCTTCCGAACTAATTAAATCAATGGCATAAGGTAAATTAGGATTGCCGGTAGCTCGAATATGAATCATCGAAGTGATTCGACCCTTCGCAAGCTCCCCTTGAATTTTATTAGTATCCCCCGTTGCAAATTTAAAGCCTGGTATACTTTTAATTGCAGTATAAATAGGATTAGCAGTATCACTCCCTTGCGTCATTGCCACATTTACATTGATATTACCACCGCTACTTAAAAAACCAAAAACAAGTATAAAAATTAACGGAAATGCAATACTAAAAATAACAGCTGAGGGACTCCTAAAGGTTGAACGCAAACTTGCTTTTGTTATCGCAAGCATTGCTTTAATTTGACTATAATCAGGCATAAATTAACGTTGATTAAATTCAAAGATAGGCAATCGCGCCTGCGGCTGGCCCATTAACTGTTTCATTGATTTTATTTGTTGCAATACCTGCCATTGTTCTAATCCAAGTTCTTGTTGAATTGCTTTGGTTTTTACTTCATTTTTGTAGCCTTCAAAAAATTCTTCAATAAAGGACCTGCTTTCTGGATATTTTTTAATGCTATACCCTTTTAATTTGGCCATTTTAGCAGCAGATGCCAATGCATCATTTAAGGTTCCGATTTTATCAACCAAGCCCACTTTAATTGCATCTGCACCTGTCCAAACGCGCCCTTGCGCTATCGAATCAATATAGGCAACACTTTTTTGCCTGCCTGCAGCTACCCTTGATTTAAATGTATGGTAAACACTATCCACGCCTGCTTGCAAAAACCTTTGTTCTGTAATAGTTAAGGCTCTTGTTGCAGAAGGCGCATCTGCATATTGCCCTGTTTTAACGCGATCAAAAGTGATACCAACTTTATTTTTTAAAAATTTCTCTGCATTGGGAATCACTGAAAATACACCAATGGAACCTGTGATGGTATTGGCATCTGCATAAATAGAATCAGCACCACATGCAATATAATAACCTCCTGAAGCGGCAACATCCCCCATACTGACTACCACTGGCTTTTCTTTTTTAAGTAAATCAATCTCTCTCCAAATAATATCACTCGCTAATGCACTTCCACCTGGTGAATTAACCCTCAACACCACAGCATCAATGGATTTGTCATTTCTAATTTTTTGAATCAACGCTCTATAATCATCACTTGCAATAGCTTCATTTTGACCTTTCCCCATGACCACATCCCCATCTGCATATATCACCGCAATTTTACCACTGCCCGTTCCTCTTAATGCAACTGATTCCGCATAATTATTAATGGATACAAAAGATATTTTAGTTTCATCTGCGACTTGTAACTTTTTACTAATTATTTTTTTAAGTTGGTCATCATATATCAACCCATCCACTAATTTGTATTTTAATGCGTCCTTGGCATTTTGCACTTTTCCTTCATTCGCAAAAGCTTTGATTGAATCTGCATTTAAATGTCGCATTTCAGCAGCACCTTGAATAAAATTATTGTAAATTGAATTTAACCAAATCCCAGTTTGTAATTTATTCGCTTCCGACATTTGCGCATATCTAAATGGTTCAGTTGCACTTTTAAACTTACCTGCATAAAATATTTGGGGCTCAATTTCAAGTTTGTCAATCAAACCTTTGAAAAATATTGTTTCATAATTAAAACCAACCCATTCCATACCCCCTTGTGGATGTGTATATATTTGATCAGCAACATTTGCCATCATATACCCTTTTTGCGAAATTGTTTCCGCATAGGCTACTATAAATTTATTTGATTTTTTAAAATCTATTAATGCTTTTCTGATTTCCTCTGTTGCTGCATAACCATTTGAATTTTCAGCACACTTAATATAAATTCCCTTGATACTAGAATCTTTTTTTGCATAATTCAGCAACCCAATCAATTCTGACAAACTTGGCTGCTTACCATTTTTTTTATTCATCAATTCACTAAAGGGGTCATTTTTTGATTGCTCTAAAAATGTTTCAGAAGCATCAATCACTAAAACTGAGTTTTGCGCAACAGCTACTTTTTCATCCGTTGAAAATGCGGCTGCTATCCCAATCAAAATAAAAAAACCAAGTAATGAAAAAATAAACAAAGCCAACAAGGCAGCAAAAAATGTTTTAAAAAAGCTTTTCATGAAGTTGCATTATTAAATTAAACCAAAATGCCCAAAATAGTCGGAGATAAAGTAGTTTAACGCTGTAAAATTATGGATATTTGGGCTACTTTTATAATCCTTCTATGAACAATGCATACCTACTGATAGGCGGTAATTTAGGCGACCGATTGGGGAACCTTAATAGCGCCATTCAAAAAATTGAATTGCATTGTGGAAAAATAATTTCCAGTTCAGCGATATATGAAACAGCTGCCTGGGGTTTTACCGAGCAACCCCCCTTTTTTAATCAAGCTTTACAGGTTGAAACGGCTTTATCTGCCACTGAATTAATGCAACAATTACTCAGTATTGAATTATCATTAGGCAGGGAAAGATTGCTTCCTTTAGGACCAAGATCCATTGATTTAGATATCATCTACTTCAACAATGAAATAATACAAAACGACATCGTTTCTATTCCACACCCTCGCATGGAGCAACGTAACTTTGTACTCATACCCTTAAACGAAATTGCCCCAACCTTCCTTCATCCGGTCTTACATATACCCACAAGTACCCTATTAAAGCAGTGCAAGGATGAATCGCATGTGTATAAAAAAACGACCAATTAAGCCTTCCGCTTACTATATTTGAACCGACGAATTAAGGAAATTATGAAGTATCATTTTATTGCAGTAGAAGGAAATATTGGGGCGGGAAAAACAACTTTATCACAATTGTTATCACAACATTATAATGCGAAATTAATGTTGGAAGAATTTGCTGAAAATCCATTTTTGACAAAATTTTACGAAAATCCAAAGCAATACGCTTTTCCACTTGAATTATTTTTTTTAGCAGAAAGATTCAAACAACAACAGGACTTAATTAAGACAGCTGATTTGTTTCAATCAGTGACTATATCAGATTATTTATTTACAAAATGCTTGTTGTTTGCCAAAGTAAATTTACCAGAAGAGGAATATAGATTGTATCAAAAAATGTTTGATGTTTTTCAACAACAACTTACAACTCCAGATGTGTTAATATATTTACATGCACCTGTCAACAAGTTGCAATCCAACATTAAAAAGCGGAATCGAAAATTTGAACAATCCATCCCTGATGAGTATCTATTTAAACTACAAGAAACCTATACCAGCTATATTAAACAGCATAATATAAAAACCATCTTTGTGGACGCAAGCAATGCTGATTTTTTATACAATGAAGCACATTTCAAATTGATCACTGATGCACTTGAAAAGGATTTAGAAGAAGGGCAACATTTTATTAACCTGCCATAAAGTAAACCATGCAAAGCCCTGTTAAACAATTGAATGATCCTTGGGGTGCTTTGCGCATTTCCGAGTTTAGAAATTTAATGATTGGGCGTTTTTTATTTATCATGGGCTTAAGGATGATGGGCACTTTGGTCGGCTGGTGGATTTATGAATTAACCAATGCCCCTTTCGCGATAGGACTCATCGGATTAGCTGAAGTAATCCCAGCCGTTTCACTCGCTTTATATGCAGGCCATGTGATTGACAAAAGCGAAAAAAGAAAGCTTTTATTGAAAGGCGTTATTTTATATTGGTGCTGCGCACTTATTTTACTTTTTTTATCAATGGATATTGGGGCACTCAAATTGACTTCATTACAAATCGCCATTGGTATTTATTTTATTGTTTTTTGTACGGGTATTATTCGCTCATTTACAGGTCCCAGTTTTGGAACTATTGTTGGTGCGGTGGTGCCCAAAAATTTATTACAAAATGCAACTACTTGGAGCCAAGGCATATGGCTGAGCGCTTCCGTTTTAGGACATGCCATTGTTGGATTTATCATCGCAGGCTTTGGTCATACTGGTTCATTAATAGTCGTGGTTACCTTGGTGGGTATAGGTTATGGCTTTATTGCCATGATTAAATCAAAGCCCCCACACGCGGACGTTGTGGATCAAAAAACATTAGAAAGTGTAAAGGAAGGCCTACGTTTTGTTTTTAATTCAAAAGAAGTATTTGGGGCTTTATCACTTGATTTATTTGCTGTTTTATTTGGCGGCGCTGTAGCCATGATTCCCGTTTTTGCAAAAGATATTTTAAAAGTGGGACCCATTGGCTTTGGTTGGCTTAATGCGGCTTCAGATATAGGAGCGATCATTATCATTTTGATCATCACAGTATTCCCAGCGAATCGCGGTCAAGGAAAAAAATTATTACTTGCCGTGGCAGGCTTTGGGGTATGTATTATTGTTTTTGCCTTATCTAAAATATTCTGGCTCTCCTTTATCATGTTGTTATTGAGTGGGATTCTCGATGGCTTTAGCATGATTGTCAGAGGCACTATTGTGCAACTTAAAACACCGGACCATATGCGTGGCAGGGTGATGAGTGTAAATTCCATGTTTATTAATAGCAGCAATGAATTAGGCCAATTTGAAAGTGGGGTTGCTGCAAAGGCAATGGGCGTAATACCTTCTGTGGTATTTGGTGGTGCCATGACTTTACTGGTGGTAGGAGTCACTTGGTTTAAAGCACCCGCTTTAAAGAAAATGGAATATTAATCCGAATTACAAAATGAAATTTTGGGTGAAATCTGTTTAAATAAAACAAAGCGCAACAGAAAAAGAGGATGTTAATTTTGGTTGCATCCCTATTTGCTTAGTAAGTCCTTCATTACGGAATGCACCGCAGGACAAAATTCAGCATTCTTCATGGTCACTGGTATACGTTTAAAAAAAGTATCCTCATCCGTATAAGGAAAACGCTGGCAATCGGAGGGGCGGTGTTCATAAATACTACAGGCATTGTCCTTTCCCAAAAACACGCAGGGCTTTTGTTGCAAAACATAATCTCCTTCATTATCCATGGCCAAATAGGTATCTATAAACGCTGTCTCCTTAAGCCCTAAATACTTACTGATTCTTTTAATATCCGGCATCTTGAATCGAGGGGAATAATTCTTGCAGCATCTTGCACAGTCCAAGCAATCAATTTTTTCAAAGGCAGCCTCATGCACGTCAGGCAATTGCTTCATTATTTTGCGCTTATCCTCCTTTTTTAAAAAATATTCGAGCTTTTTAAGCAGTTCTGGCGCCGGCGCCTCAAATAATTGTTCAGTAGATTTGTCCATATTGTAGGTCAAAAGTAAACCATTTATCATTCATCCACAAGCTTTCCCCATCAATTGAATCCGCCGGAGTAGACAGCAGTTTATGTAGTATCTTTGAGGCAATTTTTTAAACCACTCTATTTATGTTTGAATTGAACTCCAACAACGCCGAATTTATACAAAGACACATTGGCCCTAATCTTGATGATACGCAAAAAATGCTATCCGTAATTGGTTTAAAATCAGTGGAAGAATTGATCAGTAAAACAGTGCCTGATAATATCCGTTCAAAAAAAGCAATGGAAATTCCAGCCGGATTAACGGAGTTTGAGATGTTGCAATCATTAAAAAAAATAGGCGAAAAAAATATCGTAGCCACCAACTTTATAGGACAAGGCTATTATGGCACCATCACACCAAGTGTGATCCTTAGAAATATTTTTGAAAACCCAGGTTGGTATACCCAATACACACCCTACCAAGCCGAAATTGCACAAGGCCGATTAGAAAGTTTATTGAACTTTCAAACAATGATTACCGACTTAACAGGTATGTCCATTTCAAATGCTTCTTTATTGGACGAAGCGACTGCCGCTGCGGAAGCAATGGCTATGATTTTTAATCATGTAAATAAAGCGGAGGTTGCAACACAACCAAAATTATTTGTTGACCAATCTATTTTTACGCAAACCAAAGATGTTTTAGCAACCAGAGCAAATCCAATCGGTATTGAAATAGTGGAAGGCAACTACAATGAGACGGAAATTAACAACCAATTTTTTGGTGCCATATTGCAATACCCAAATAACAAAGGAAATATTGCCGATTACCAACAATTTATTAATCGTGTGCATGAAGAAGGCGGTTTGGTTATTTTAGTGGCTGATATTTTAGCATTAACCTTATTAAAAAGCCCAGGTGAATTAAATGCAGATGTGGCGGTAGGTAATACACAACGCTTTGGTGTTCCCATGGGATTTGGCGGACCACATGCGGCTTATTTTGCTACCAAAGATGAATTCAAACGTGGTATGCCCGGTAGATTAATTGGAGTAAGCGTAGATGCACAAGGTAACAGAGCACTTCGTATGGCGCTACAAACGCGCGAGCAACATATTAAAAGAGAAAAAGCAACTTCAAATATTTGTACGGCCCAAGCATTACTTGCAAACATGGCCGTTATGTATGCAGTATATCATGGTCCACAAGGATTGAAAAAAATTGCAACTAAAATTCATGCTTTAGCACAAAACTTAGAACAACAATTACAATCCTTAGGCATACAACAAGCCAATGAATTTTATTTTGACACTTTACATTTACATGGATTTGATAGTAGTGCATTACTAAAGTTAGCCAACGAAAAAAATATCAATTTCAATTATTTCAATGACGGTACTGTTAGCATTACTATTGACGAAACAATTTCCAATGCGCATGTACAAGAAGTGGTTGCATTATTTGAAAAATTAACTGGGAAAAAATCAACTGCTACGAATGCATCGGTGAAAAATGAAAATATTCCATCGCAATTAGTTCGCAGTTCAAGTTATTTACAACATCCTGTATTTAATATACATCATAGTGAAACACAAATGATGCGTTATATTAAACAACTAGAAAATAAGGATTTGTCCTTAAATACAAGCATGATTAGTTTGGGTAGTTGTACAATGAAATTAAATGCGGCTACTGAAATGATTCCTGTAAGCTGGCCAGCATTCAGTACCATGCACCCATTTGCACCTAGTCACCAAACTATAGGTTACCACGAGATGGCAAATGAATTAAGTGCCTACTTGTGCCAAACCACAGGTTTCACAGCATGTAGCTTACAACCCAATAGTGGCGCGCAAGGCGAATATGCTGGCTTATTAACCATTCGCAGCTATCACCAACATCACCAACAAGCACATCGCAATATTGTATTAATTCCAATCAGTGCACATGGCACCAACCCTGCTAGTGCGGTAATGGCTGGATTTAAAGTAGTAGTGGTTGCTTGTGATACTGCTGGAGATATTGACATGAATGATTTAAAGGAGAAAGCACTACTGCATAAAGATGCATTAGGTGCTTTAATGGTGACTTATCCATCAACCCACGGGGTATTTGAAGAAACCATTATTGATATTTGTAGCTTAATACATGAATTAGGTGGGTTAGTATATATGGATGGTGCCAACATGAATGCGCAAGTTGGATTAACAAGTCCAGGAAATATTGGCGCCGATGTTTGTCACTTAAACTTACATAAAACATTTGCAATTCCACATGGCGGCGGTGGACCAGGCATGGGCCCAATTTGCGTGAACGATAAATTAGCGCCGTTTTTACCAGGTCACTCGCAACAGGGAAATGGCGCGAACGCAGTGAGCGCAGCACCATTAGGATCGGCAAGTATTTTATTAATTAGTTACGCATATATTAAAATGTTAGGCGCCGAAGGATTAGCATTATCTACTGCCTATGCCATTTTAAATGCGAATTATATGAAGGCAAGATTGGAAAAAAATTATACCATTTTATATGCAGGCAAAAATGGCACATGTGCACATGAATTCATTATCGACTTACGTCCATTTAAAGCAAGTGCTGGTATTGAAGCGGAAGATGTTGCAAAGCGTTTAATTGATTTTGGATTTCATGCACCAACAATGAGTTTCCCAGTAGCTGGTACAATCATGATTGAGCCTACAGAAAGTGAAGACAAAGCCGAATTGGATCGTTTCTGTGATGCACTTATTGCTATTCATGAGGAAATTAAAGCGATTGAAAATGGGGAATTAGACAAAACAGATAATCCATTGAAAAATGCACCGCATACACAAAAAGTAATTTGTGCAGATGAATGGAATCATAAATATACCCGTCAGCAAGCGGCCTTCCCATTATATTATGTACAACATAATAAATTTTGGCCAACCGTAGCAAGGGTAAATAATACCCATGGGGACAGAAATTTAATTTGTACTTGCGAACCGGTTTCTTCCTATGCTTAATAAGTAAATACGATTTATTTATTGAATGCCTATATTAAAGCCTTCCTCCATATACAATGAGGAAGGCTTTATCATTTTAACCATTACCCGTAGCCGTATCTGCAATAGATGTTGAAAGTGTATTGTTATTTAACATAAACTCATATAGGGAAATAATTTTTTCTTTATCTTTTAAAACAAAATGCATTTTTTCAAGGTCTTCTTCTAAAATTTTTAGTTTGCCATTCTCCATGAGGTAGTTGGTACTAAATTGACCTGCTTGCCCCTGATCGCCCACCCAGTCAGCACAAATCATTTCCCCTTCCCCAATCAATACCCATAGAATATTTAAATCGGGATAGTGCTCGTGAATTTTAATTAAAATATCCGAACCTACTGAGCCTAGATGCCTAAGTTGTTTTGAAAAATAACCATTGGATAGTTTGATTTTCTTTTCAAAAGAATACGGATTAATGTTTCTAAATTTTAGATACATGGCAATGCGTTCAATAGGTTTCATATGCTTTTAGTTTAATGATGAAATGCCTGATAAAATATTTATCGACTTCTTTCTTAAACCAAAGTAGTATTATAAAATATTGACACCTGAATTCTTATGCCTCAAAAAATATAGGCAAGAATATTTGAGGCGTAGGCCTTTTCGGAAAATAAATGAAGAAATCGCTTACGCCTGCTGCTTTTCAGATAGCTCAAGCCATCTTAATTCAGCAGCCTCTAATTCATTATTTAATACACCCAATTGCTCACTTAACTTGATAATTTCGTTATAATCAAGATTGGGAACATTTAATTGATTAGTGAGTGCTTCCTTTTTACTTTCTAATTCAGGCATCGTCTTATTCAATGTATCCAACTCATGCTTTTCCTTAAAAGTCATTTTTTCTGTTGCCTTTTTATTGACAACCGTTGCCGTGGGTATTCCATTTTCGGGCGCCACTTTTTTTGTATCAAACTCCTTAGCGGATGTAATATCTGAACTTAGGGAAGCCATGCTTTGTTTTGACTTTTCAAGGATACGGTATTGTGTATAATTACCAGGATAATCCCTGATTACCCCATCCCCTTCAAATATAAATAAGTGATCTACTAATTTATCCATAAAATAACGATCATGCGATACCAGTAATACACAACCTGCAAAATCAATTAAAAATTGCTCCAGCACTGCAAGAGTAGGTAAATCTAAATCGTTGGTAGGTTCATCTAAAATTAAAAAGTTAGGATTCTTAAATAGTATGGTTAATAATTGTAACCTCTTTTTTTCACCGCCGCTTAAAGCACTTAAATAAGTATATTGTTTGTCCGGAGTAAATAAAAACAGTTCTAAAAATTGTGCTGCATTTAAGGAGCCACCACTCGCCAATGGAAAATTTTCTGCAAAGGTTTTTAAATACTCAATCACCCGCATATCTTTTTTATACACCAAGCCTTCCTGGGAAAAGTGACCAAAAACAATCGTATCTCCTACATTAATTTTTCCACTATCTGGTTCCGTTATGCCTTGTAATATTTGTAAAAAAGTAGATTTCCCCACCCCGTTTTTCCCCACCACCCCAATTCGCTCTCCTTTACTAAATGTATAATCAAAGCCTTTCAATACGATTAATTCACCATAAGATTTGTACACCTTCTTTGCTTCAATAATCTTACCACCCAAACGGGTCATCTTCATGTCCAATTGTAAATTGGAGTCATCAATTTTTTGCTTAGCCCTAGCCTCTACTTCATAAAAATTATCCTGTCTGCTTTTACTTTTCGTGGTTCTAGCTTTGGGTTGCTTGCGCATCCACTCCAACTCCTTTCGGAAAGTATTTTTTGCTTTATCAATACTGGCTAATTCGGATTCAATTCTTGCCGCTTTCTTTTCTAAATAATTTTCGTAATCCCCTTTATAACTGTATAAATTTTCACGTTCCAATTCCCAAATCTCATCCGTGACAGATTCTAAAAAATAACGATCATGCGAAACCAATAATAAAGTCACTTTTTCCTGCTCCAAATAATTCTCCAACCACTCAATCATGTTTAAATCCAAATGATTGGTCGGCTCATCCATTAACAATAAAACATGCTTAGGCTCAAAACCAATTTGAATTAATGTTTTTGCCAAGGAAACACGCTTGCGCTGTCCACCACTTAATTTTGATACGGGTTGCTCTAAATGGTGAATATTTAATTGTGTTAAAATAGTTTTTACTTTGGATTCAAAATCCCATGCACTATTTTCCTCCATCTCCATAATCGCATTGGTAATTAAATCCTCATCCTCAGTTTCCATAGCCATCTCATAATTACTTATCGCTTTCATGGTTGGATGTTCCTGATTAAATAAGTTTTGTGTAACAGTCGCTGATTCGATAAACTGTGGGTCTTGTTCAAATAAAACCAAATGCACATCCTTATGAATTTTAGCCGTGCCAGAATCAGGCACTTCTTTCCCAGATAAAATGCGCAAAAGCGTGCTTTTTCCTACCCCATTCCGAGCAATAAGTGCAATGCGATCACCTTCATTGATATTAAAATTAATCCCTTTAAATAGGGGCTGGATACCATAGCTTTTTGTCAAATTTTCAACGGAAACATAATTCATGGCGCAAAGATAAGCGGGGAAAAGGAGGATGTCACTTTTTAGAGAGGCTTTAGCTAAAAAATAGGGTAAAAAGAGGGGAACAATGTACTTTTGTCATTGTTATAGAATAAAAGTAATAAAATGAAGCATTTTGAGGTCCCATTAGGTTATCGCAGCTCCTTAATTTCAGCAATAAAGGAAAAGAGAAAGGAGGACGATAAACTAAAAAAAGACACGCAACCTACCTTACTTGATTTGGGTAATTTAAAGATTTATTTAGCACGCCACTTTGGTTTTTGTTATGGTGTTGAAAATGCGATTGAAATTGCTTACCGAACCATTGAATCCAATCAAGGCAAAAGAATATTTTTATTAAGTGAGATGATTCACAACCCTCAAGTAAATGCTGATTTACTTCAAAAAGGGGTACAATTTTTACAAGACACGAATGGAAAGGAATTAATTCCATTCGAAATATTGACAAAGGATGATATTGTGATTATCCCTGCATTCGGTACTACGATTGAAATGGAAAAAAGATTAAATGCTATTGGTATTCAAGTGCAGCAATATAATACCACCTGTCCTTTTGTTGAAAAAGTATGGAATAGAAGTGCGCAAATTTCAACAAAAGGATATTCCATTATTATTCACGGCAAGCCCACCCATGAAGAAACAAGAGCGACCTTTTCACATGCGTCTGAAAATAGCCCTACATTAATTGTGAATGATATGGAAGATACCATTCAATTAGGAAAAATTATTTCTGGCGAATTACCTCTTGCCCATTTTTATAATTATTTCAAAGGGAAATATTCTGAAAATTTCAATCCAGAAACTGACTTAGAAAAAATTGGTGTTGTAAATCAAACGACACAATTGGCTACAGATACCCAATCCATTTCGGACTATTTAAAAACGGTCATGGTTACCAAATTCGGCGAATCCGAACTACCCGTTCACTTTGCAGATACGCGTGACACTTTATGTTACGCCACCAATGATAATCAAACAGCAGTCAATAGCTTATTGGAAATTCCTGCAGATATCGCTTTTGTCATGGGTGGAAAAAATAGCAGTAACAGTTCACATTTGGTGGAACTTTGCGAAAATAAATTACCTACGTATTTTATTGATGGCCCTGAAAAACTAATGGATGCCAATTCCATCCTGAATACCAATTGGAGAAATAAAGAACAATCGATCATTAATAATTATTTGCCAACACAACAACCCACTACTATTTTAATGACCAGTGGCGCTAGTTGTCCCGATACGGTTGTAGAAGCGGTCATTCGACAAATAGCCGATTATTACCAAGTTTCAGATGCGCTAAAAGCATTGGAAGCAAAATGGATCCATTAAAAAAAACTTATTGATTATTAGCTTGACTGATGCGCTCTTGCGCCCATTGCAATGCGATGTCAAGTTGCGCTTCCCTAGTCATATTTGAATTGTCCAAAACTAAGGCGTCATCAGCCTGTTTCAATGGACTATGTTCACGCGTGGTATCAATCAAATCGCGATGTTGTAAATTTTCTGAAATTTCGGCTACCGTAATCGCTGCATTTTTTGCACTTAATTCTAAAAATCTTCTTTGCACTCTAATATCAGGACTTGCTGTAACAAATATTTTTAATTCTGCTTTCGGAAATACAACTGTTCCAATATCCCGCCCATCCATCACAATTCCTTTCGATTCGCCCATGGCTTGTTGTTGCGCAACCGCAAAATCTCGCACAAGGGCAATGGCTGCAACTTCACTTACTTTTTGACTTACCCGCATTTCCCGAATTTCTTGTTCTACATTCTCCTCATTTAAATACATATCACTTTGCAAACTTGCCGGATTGTATTTAAATTGAAGCGTTATTTTATTTAACGCTGCGGCAATGTCAGTGTTATTATCAAAATCAATGCCTGCCCTTAAAAAAAATAATGCAACCGCACGATACATCGCCCCCGTATCTATAAAAACATATTGCAAATTTTTTGCCATGGCTTTTGCCAACGTGCTTTTACCACAGGAGGAAAATCCGTCAATCGCAATAATTATTTTTTGATTCGCCATTATTCAACATTAATCGTTTGTGTTATAGGAAGATTGGCATTACGAATGGCAATTTGTCGGACTGCTTGTGAAACGACGGTCCGCAAAGCATTTTTAGAAACTTCATCGGTCCCAACCATCGCAGGTACTCCTTCATCTCCGCCTTCTCTTATAGATTGCACCAATGGTATTTGTCCAAGAAATGGTAAATCATATTCCTCCGCTAAGTTGCGACCACCTTCTTTTCCAAATAAATAATATTTATTATTTGGTAATTCTTCAGGGGTAAAGTAAGCCATATTTTCAACCAACCCAATGATCGGCACTTTAATATTTGCTTGGCCAAACATAGCGATTGCTTTTTTTGCATCCGCTAATGCCACCGTTTGTGGCGTAGTAACAATCACCACCCCTGTCACTGGCACTGTTTGCATAATTGTTAAATGTATATCTCCAGTTCCAGGAGGCATATCAATGACTAAATAATCTAAATCTCCCCAATCCACATCAGTAATAAATTGGCGAATAGCACTACTTGCCATGGGTCCTCTCCAAACCACCGCATCTTTTTCATCCACTAATAAACCAATACTCATTAAACGAATTCCAAATTTTTCCAATGGTAAAATAATTCCTTTCCCATTTTCATCTTTCATCATTGGACGTTGACCACGTACACCAAACATAATAGGTACACTTGGACCATAAATATCCGCATCCATTAATCCTACTTTTGCACCACCCTCCGCTAAAGCAAGCGCTAAGTTTGCAGAAACGGTACTCTTACCCACACCACCCTTTCCACTCACTACCGCAATAATATTTTTTACTTGCGCTAAAACTGTTTTTTCATCCTGCCTTCTACTGGTTGTATTCGAGGTAAAATTTACGGTAACAATCGCCTGCTTATTCACCAATAATTTAATCGCATTTTCACATGCATTTTTCATCAAATCCTTCATTGGACAGGCAGGTGTAGTTAATACAATGGTAAAACTTACCTGATCACCATCCACTACTAAATCGGTAATCATATTCAATGTAACCAAGTCCTTCCCTAAATCCGGCTCCTGCACATTACTTAATGCCTTTAGTATCAAATCCACTGTCATTTTGAAAGTTTTTGTTAAAAAAATAGCGACGTGCAAAGTTAAGTCTCAATAGGCTTATTTTGCAGTTTTAATTGGAGGATTATCCATTATTATTTAAAAAACAGCCCATTTTGATCATAAAAAATGCTGCGGTTTTTTAAGGATTGCCCCTTAATTTTGCACTACATGCGACAAGGACACCTATTTATACTTTTTATCGTTTTTGCATTAACGCCATTCACTAATTTTGCACAAACTACTGTGCCAGATATTTATCGCGATTCAGTAGTACAACTATATGGCGTGGTGATGACCGCAGATAGTTTAAAGGCTATTCCATTTGCAAGTGTGGTGGTAAATAAAAAAGGTCGAGGCACCATTACCAACAATGATGGGGTATTTTCGATTGCAGTCAATAAGGGTGAAAATATTACCTTCTCTTGTATTGGATTCAAAAACAGAACCATCTTAATCCCTGAAAATTTAGAAGGCAACCAATATAGTGTGATACAGTTAATGATTAATGACACCAATTTTTTACCAGCCACTATTTTAAAACCGCGTCCCACCAGAGCACAATTTGAACGTGATTTTGTAAATGCAAAAATTGACGAAGACTTATACGAAACGGCAAGAAAAAATACAAGCGCAAGTCAAAAAAGAATCATCCTTTCTAGTTTGCCTTTTGACGGCAAGGAAGCAGTAGGCGCATCGCTCAACCAACAAGCATCAAAATATTATTATTCAGGGCAATTGCCACCAATGAATATTTTAAACCCTGTGGCTTGGAAAAGTTTTATTAACTCATGGAAAAGGGGCGATTATAAATCAAGAAAAAAATAATACATGAAAATGATTGCAGTCATTGGCGCAGGGACCATGGGAAATGGTATTGCACATGTATTTGCACAACATCATTTTTTGGTACATTTAATTGACACCGATAATTCAGCATTAGAAAAAGCCATCAGCACCATCGAAAAAAATGTAGACCGCCAAGTTACCAAAGGAATTATCGCCGCGAATGACAAAGCAACCCTTCTTTCCAATATTACTACCCATACTGATTTAAATACAGGTATTGCAGATGCTGATTTAATTATTGAAGCCGCAACCGAAAATAGTATTATTAAAAAAAAGATATTCGCCGAGATGGATAAATATGCAAAACCAAATTGCATATTAGCTACAAATACTTCCAGTATTTCTATAGGCGAGCTGGCTGCAGCCACGCAAAGACCTAGCCAAGTGATAGGAATGCATTTTATGAATCCGGTACCCGTGATGAAATTAGTGGAAGTAATCAATAGCAAGGAAACGGATCCATTGGTCACTAAAACAATTATATCCTTAACTGAACAATTAGGTAAAATACCTTGCGTAGTGAACGACTTCCCTGGCTTTATCGCCAATCGAATTTTAATGCCCATGATTAATGAAGCAATTATTGCTTTATCAGAGGGCGTGAGCGACGCCAGCACCATTGATCAAATTATGAAATTAGGTATGGCCCACCCTATGGGACCCTTACAATTAGCTGATTATATTGGGCTAGATGTTTGTAAGAACATTTTAGAGATTATGGAAAAAGGATTGAACAATTCAAAATATGCCCCTGCCAATTTATTAGTACAAAAAGTTACTGAGGGAAAATTAGGGGTTAAAACAGGAGAAGGATTTTATAAATATTAAGGCCTTTACGCGAATGGCTTGCTTAAACCAACTTAAGTAATAAATAACATTATATAAGTTCCATTATCTCATTCGTGTTAAACAACTAAGGTTGTTGAATAGCTTACTCCTTTAAGATCATTCAACTTATTCATCACTTCATCCAATCGTATTTTGGGAATACCCACTTTTAAAGAAACAAATAATTGTGCTGATTGTGAAACCACAGAACAATTGTATTGTTTTAATACCATCATCACTTCATTCATTTGATGATAATCAAAATTAATTTCATAGTTCAGCTCCACCGCTTTTTGAATTTGTGGCGTTAGTTGTAATGCCAATGAGGTAGCAGTTTTATAAGCATTAATTAAACCAGGCACCCCCAGTAAGCTACCGCCAAAATAACGTACTACCACGACCAATATATTGGTTAACTCCTTGCTATCAATTTGACCCAAAATAGGACGCCCAGCCGTTCCCGCAGGCTCTCCATCATCACTTACTCTAAAAACCAGCCCTTCAACACCCATGCGATAAGCAAAACAATGATGAACCGCTTTAGGGTGTTCCTTTTTTAATTGCGCGACCAGTTTTTTACAGTGATCAATACTCTGTGCTGGATAAGTATATGCAATAAATTTACTGCCCCGATCCTTAAATTCAGCCATGGCCGTTTGCTCGATGGTATTATAATGAAAGGGGCTCATTGCTGGAATAAATAGTATTTATAATTATTTAATGCAAAGCTAGTTCATAATGCGTAATCATTAGTAACATTGCAGTATGACTTTACATGAAAGCAAGCAGGGTTTAAAATCACAATTAGCAGATCAATTTGATGCCATTGAATTGAACAGCTTATTGTCCATGTTATTTGAACATGTTACAGGACATAACCAACTACAACAAGTCATCAATAAAAATGAGGAGTTAAGCGAAACGCAATTAATTGCGCTGAAAAAATATGCCGAGGCATTAGCCAATGGAAAACCCATTCAATATATTTTAGGAAAGGCCTGGTTTATGGGCAAGGAATATGTCGTGAATGATCAGGTATTAATTCCGCGTCCTGAAACTGAAGAATTAGTAGAATGGGTCATCGAATATGCAGAGATCATTAATAAGCCTTTAGCTATTATTGATATTGGAACTGGATCGGGCTGTATTCCCATTGCAATAAAAACAGCATTACCTGATTGTAGTTTGAGCGGATTAGATATTAGTGAAGGCGCATTAGCTGTTGCCAAATTAAATGCAGAAAAATTAAATGCCCAAATTGAATGGATACAGCAGGATATTTTAATGTCCGCTTCCATGCCAGGCAATTATGATATTATAGTAAGCAACCCACCCTATATTCCTTTTAATGAAAAAGTGAATATGCAAGTACAAGTAAAAAATTACGAGCCTGCAATAGCATTATTTGTAACCAACGAGGATCCTTTAATTTTTTATAGAATCATCGCAAGATTAGCCAAGCAATGCTTGAACCCCAATGGACAGTTATTTTTTGAAATGCATTATGACCAGGGCAAAGCGATCCAATCCTTATTTGAGGAAATGGGCTATCACGCAGAATTAAGAAAAGATATGTTTGGAAAAGATCGAATGATTCGAGCAAGCTTAAAACCAAAAAAAGCGCTATAATTAGCGAGAAGGATCCACAGCGATGACTGGTGTTGCACCTAATTGTTTGATGATCTGCATTACCCTAATCGTAGTGCCTAAACTTGCAACACTGTCCCCATTAATAACCACTGATGGTTTGTCTGTTTCCTTAGCTAAAAATATTTTTAATTGGCTAGCCAATGAATCAATGGATACAGGCGCAGCGCCTATAAATAATTTTTGATCCTTATCAATAGTAACCACCACCGTTTGCTTGGCCTTGGTATCTGTGGATGACTTTGGATTTGATACTTTAATAACATTAGGATTAGCCAAAGTGGACACAATCAAAAAGAACAATAATAATATAAATAAGATATCATTCAGCGCTCCAGTATGCACTTCAGGCGAATGTCTTAATCTAGGTTTTAAATTCATAAATAATAGATTAAGAATTTGTAGGCTCTTGTAACATATCTAAAAAATCAGCACTGGCAGTTTCCATTTTATTGGCCGTTTTGTCAATTTGTGTGGTTAAATAGTTATGCCCTACATAAGCAATCAGACCAATAATTAAACCTGTAGCAGAGGTGATCATTTTGGTATAAATACCTCCCGCAATCGTATTTAAAGTATACTCACCAGTAGATGCAATACCATAAAATAATTGTACCATACCTATAATCGTTCCTAAAAAACCAAACATTGGCGCAATACCTGCCACCAATGATAATACATTTAAGTTTCGTTCCATGGAATACATTTCAAGCTTCCCTACATTTTCCATACTCTTTTCAATAGCATCTAATGGCTTACCAATTCTCATGATTCCTTTTTCAATCATTTTAGCCACAGGATTATCTGTATTCTTTGCCAATGTTTTAGCAGCACCTAAATTTCCTGAAATAATATTATCACGAATAATAAGCATGAACTTAGGATCAATGGTTCCTGCTTTTTTTATAGCAATCATACGCTCAAAAAAAACATATATCGCAATCACTAATAAAAGATATAATGGATACATGATGTATCCCCCTTTTTGCAATAAGCTGAATAAGGATATTTTATTTTCTGCAACTTGTAACAAGAATAACATGGTGTTCAATTTATTTTTTAAAGTTAAAAGGTTTTATTTGAAAAAGGGTGCATGTGAATAACTATCAATTTGTTAAAATATTTCCACCAAATTAACAAGCACTTCCACCGACTTTTGCATATCAGATACACCAATCCACTCATGTTTACTATGTATCGCCTGCATACCTGTAAATATATTGGGTGCAGGAAGCCCTAAAAAACTTAATCTACTGCCGTCAGTACCCCCTCGAATAGGTTCCACTATAGGCAAAATACCTGCTTTTTTATACGCCGCCAATGCGTTTTCCACTAAAATGGGATGAAGGTCAATCACCTCGCGCATATTTCTGTATTGCTCCTTAATAGTATATGTAATATGGGATTTAGAAAAATCAGGATTTTGCAATAAAACATGGTCGGCAATCGATTTTAATTTACGGATATGTTCTTTTAGTTGCTGCGTATCATGATCCCGAATTAAAAATTCCAATCTTGCTTTTTCAGCCCCTCCTGAAATATGATTCGGATGCACAAAGCCTTGCCTTTGTTCGGTATGTTCTGGACTCCATTCCTGTTTTGGTAATGCAGCTATAATTTCACCTGCTATTTTAATGGCATTTTGCATCACCCCTTTCGCAGCACCCGGATGGGCAATAACCCCTTGAATATCCATCGTTAAATAATCAGCACTAAAAGTTTCCATTTCAAAACAACCTAATTCACCCCCATCTAAAGTGTATGCAAAGTCGGCACCCAATTTTTTCAAGTCCAAAAAATCAGTACCTCTACCCACTTCCTCATCGGGTGTAAATAATATTTTAATAGTGCGATGTAAAATTTCTGGATGATGCATTAAATATTGTGCAAAGGACATAATGATCGCAACGCCCGCTTTATCATCTGCACCTAACAAAGTATTTCCAGATGCTGTGATAATATCTTTACCAATAAAATTTTTCAAATAAGGATAGGCTTCTATTGAAATTACTTGTGAATGATCATCAGGCAGTACTAATGGTTGCCCATTATAATTTTTATGTAAAATGGGTTTCACATCAGTGCCACTGCAATCGGGCGCGGTATCCATATGTGCACAAAAACACAAAACCGGTTTTTGCTCCTCTTTATTGGAAGGAATTGTGGCCATCACATAACCATATGCATCCAACTCCACATGCATAATGCCCATACCCTTCAATTCTTCCACCAATAGTTTGGCTAAATTAAGTTGCTTGTCCGTTGATGGAAATTTGGTGCTATCGGGATCACTCTGCGTATCAATTTGAACATAACGCATAAATCGTTCCGCAATAGGTAACTGATCAAATGACATAATTAAATTTTTAAACTATTTTATTTACCAAAATGAAGCTTGAAGATAATTTGAATTAAGCAATAAAAAAAGGCTTTCTGTTCGCATTGATGAATGAAAACAAGAAAGCCTTTCAAAAAATATCTTATGAAACTAAGGCATAATTATTTTAGAAGGAGTATCAATACTCACTAATTCTAAAGCAAAGGTTAAATCCTGTCCTGCCAAAGAATGATTCGCATCTAATACGACTACTTCTTCCTTCACCTCCACCACTGTTACTTGAAATTGTTGCCCTTGACCATTATTCATAGTTAAAGCCATTCCAATGGTTGGATTTAAATCGGCAGGAAACTGTGTTTTAGGGAATTCAACAATCATTTCAGGTAGTTTTGGACCATACGCCTCCGCAAATGGGATTTGTATCGTTTTTTTCTCACCTACTGTCATTCCAAGCACGCCGCTATCAAATCCTGGAATTACCATACCTGTCCCTACTTCAAATTCTAAAGGAGCCCTACCTGTTGAGGAATCAAATGTTTCACCACTAGTCAATGTACCGTGATAATGCACTTGAATGGTATCCCCATTTTTTACTTGTTGCATATTGTTTTATTTTTAATAAAGCACCTAAGGTGCAAAGCGCAAAAGTACATAATTATGACAGATAAACTAACTTTGCCCCATGGACAATAAACCAAGGATTGTTTTTATGGGGACCCCGGCATTCGCGGTTGCTTCTTTAAACGCATTATTGCAAGCAAAAATGAATGTGGTGGGTGTTGTTACTGCACCGGATAAACCGGCAGGCAGGGGCATGCAGCTACAACAAAGCGCGGTTAAACAATTTGCCCTAGCTAATGACCTCCCAGTTTTGCAACCTGAAAAATTAAAATCTCCCGAGTTTTTTGATACATTAAAACAATGGAAACCGGACCTGCAAGTAGTCGTTGCATTTAGAATGTTACCTGAGCAAATTTGGTCCTTCCCGCCGATGGGAACCTTAAATGTACATGGCTCATTATTGCCACAATACCGAGGTGCTGCGCCTATCAATTGGGCCATTATCAATGGTGAAAAAGAAACAGGTGTCACCACCTTTCAATTACAACATGCCATTGACACAGGTGCCATATTATTACAGGACCGCATCCCAATTGCTGCAAATAATACCGCAGGTGAAATACATGACACCATGATGGAAGTGGGCGCACAATTATTAGTAAAAACATTGCATGGTTTATTTGATAACAGCATTAAAGCAGTACCACAGGAACAAGTAATTGGAAATGATGCACTCCAACATGCACCAAAAATTTTCACCAAGGATTGTGAAATAGATTGGCATCAACCATGCACCTCCATACATAATTTAATTAGAGGTTTGGCTCCTTTCCCTGGCGCTATTACCAAGATTGAGGGGAAGATTGTAAAA
>Ga0214168_1000025_pt1 | contig 53247 bp, 48 predicted proteins | sample LakMenepilimnion_FD_153002 | JGI IMG/M metagenome (GOLD analysis project Ga0214168, IMG submission 153002) | Freshwater microbial communities from Lake Mendota, WI - Practice 29OCT2010 epilimnion v4 | ecosystem: Environmental > Aquatic > Freshwater > Lake > Epilimnion/Euphotic zone | place: Lake...
GACGCTTACTCCACTAGGTTCTTGGTCGTGGGAGACGTGATTATTCGCCATGCGACCGAGGCTGACGCCGAGGCGATCCGCCAGATCTACAACTATGAGGTCGAGCACGAAACCGCCACTTTCGACCTTGTCCCCCGCAGTCTTGAGGATCAAATTGAGTGGCAAAATGCCCGCCAGGGTGCCTTTTGCGTCTATGTGGCCGAGCTAAACGGCGAGGTTGTGGGATTTGGCGCCCTTTCTCCTTATAAAGAAAGGGCTGCGTACCGGACCTCTGTGGAGGACTCCGTCTACATCCGCCGAGACCTCGGCCGGCAAGGCATCGGCCGGGTCATGCTGAGCCATCTCTTGACAGCCGCCGCCGAAGGGGGGTTCCACGCCGTGATGGCCCGCATCACCACTCTTTCGACGGGCTCCATAGCCCTTCATGAGTCTGTGGGGTTCCAATTAGTGGGAATTGAGCGCGAAATCGGCCGAAAATTCAATAAATGGCTCGATGTGGCGCTGATGCAGTGCCTTTTGCGCGAAATCCGCTGAAAAAGCACTCAACCCCGCTGGCGAACCAGCGAGGTTGAATACGGGTTGGGCTGTTTTGGCTTTCGCCATTTCAGTTTCACGAATTGCTTCGTGGTGGGCCGAGCAGGATTTGAACCTACGTAGGCGTTGCCGGCAGATTTACAGTCTGCTCCCTTTGGCCACTCGGGCATCGACCCCTTTTATGAACTACGAAGGTTATCGGGTGACTAGCCTTCCAACCCATGCCTTCATTCGACATTATTTCTGAAGTTGACCGTCAAGAGCTCCGTAACGGAGTGGACCAGGCCCAGCGCGAGATGACCCAGCGCTTCGATTTCAAGGGGACGAACTCCTCAATCGAACAAAATGACCTGGTGATCACCATCAAGACGATCTCTGAGGAAAAGGCTCGTGCCGTGCGAGTTCTGCTTGAAGAGAAGTTCGTGAAGCGCGGGATGTCATTAAAGGGCATCGACTGGGGAAAGTTTGAACAGGCCAGCGGCGACACCGTTCGCCAACTTGTGACCATCAAGGTGGGCATCTCTTCTGACAAAGCAAAAGAGATCAACAAACTCATCAAGGAAAAGGGTCCGAAGGGCACCACGAGTCAAACGCAAGGTGAGCAAGTTCGCGTTACCAGCAAGAAGCGTGACGACTTACAAGCAGTGATGGCACTGTTGAAGGGCGAAGACCTCGGTATTCCGCTGCAGTTTGAAAACTTCCGCGACTAACCAGCCCACACGTACTTGCCGTCAATCGCAATGGGGTCGCCATTGCCAAACCATGTGGTGAGTGCACCGTTGTCACTCACCATCACGCTGCGCTTCCCTTTCATCACATAGGAACGCACGCTGGCAGGCACAGAGTCGGTAGAACTCACGTCGAGCGAATCGGGATATCGATATTCAAGAACCGACTGATTACCTGTCGCTGCAGTTTGTGTGACTACGTTGCCATTTTCATCAACGCCTATCAATCCCACATTCCACAAGCCGGTTGATGTCCAGGTCACAGTCTCTGATAACTGTGCGGCTTCACGCAGAGTACCGTCACTCATCCGAGCAATCCATACGTAGGCACCGTCTTTTGTGAATCCGGACAATGCAACTTCGTCACCGTTAATCCACTGCGCTCTGTAGATGGTCGCTACATCTGCTTTAGGCAAGTTAATGGTGACAGTTGTTTTTTCTGGATTCGCCACAGAAGAAATCAAGAGTTCTTCGTATGCAACTCGTGCCAGAAGTTCGCCGTCGGGACTAATGACGGGAAGATGGCCAATAAGCGTCTCCCATTCGCCATCTTTGTCTGAATCGAAGAACGTGATGCCACTGACTGGTTCGCAACACGCACCAACAAAAATTTCACATGTTTTCGTTGACACAGCAACGGTTTCTACAACGGTGAGATCTGATCCGGTACTGCTACTAAATGGATCATCACCAATTTGTTCAAGTTGTCGTGGTGTGGACGAGTCGGGAGAATCCCACACCACCACTTTGTACTCTTCTGTAATCGCAGCCATACCTACAGTTGGATTCTGCGCCGTTGGTGCGCATTTTCCCTGCGGCGATTCAACATTTGTAGTGACAGAACTTGATGATGATCCCCCACACGATGTGATGACAACTGCAGCAACAATCGTCGCAATTAAGCAGCGCATCAATCCTCTTGCGGTGCTTCAGCAGCACGCTTCTGCAGTTCGTTCACAACATTTGCGTCGGCAAGCGTGGTGGTATCACCAAGGTTTCTTCCCTCTGCAACGTCACGAAGTAGTCGACGCATAATTTTTCCACTGCGCGTCTTTGGTAGATCTGGTGTGAAGTAAATGGTTTTGGGTTTTGCAATGGCACCAATCTCACCAGCGACATGATTACGCAGTACCTGTTCGTCTACTTCACTTCCACCAACAAGCGTGACGTACGCAATGATTGCCTGACCTGTTGTTGCATCATTTGCACCAACCACCGCAGCTTCCGCAACAGCGGGGTGAGACACGAGAGCACTTTCTACTTCTGTTGTTGAGATGCGGTGACCTGACACGTTCATCACATCGTCAACACGTCCTAGCAACCATAAGTAGCCATCGTCGTCCAACTTCGCGCCGTCACCTGCAAAGTAACGCCCTTCAAAGCGTGACCAATACGCATCTTTATAGCGTTCGGGATCTTTCCAGATGCCGCGCAACATGCCAGGCCATGGGTGTGTGAGTGTGAGGTAACCGCCGCCGTGCTCTACGTGCTTGCCATCATCGTCGAGAAGTTCAGCGCCAATGCCGGGCAATGGAAAGGTTGCAGACCCTGGTTTTGTTGTAGTTGCACCAGGAAGCGGCGAGATCATGATGCCGCCCGTTTCTGTTTGCCACCACGTGTCAACGATGGGGCAGTTTCCACGACCAATGTTCTCGTGATACCACATCCAGGCTTCGGGGTTAATGGGTTCACCCACACTGCCCAACAAACGCAACGAGGACAGGTCATGCTTTGCAGGTTCTTCCACTCCCCACTTCATGTACGTACGAATTGCAGTAGGTGCGGTGTAGAAGATGGTGACCTTGTACTTGTTGATGATGTCCCACATGCGATCGTTGCCGGGGAAATTGGGAACACCTTCATAGATGACCTGAGTTGCACCATTGCTTAATGGGCCGTACACGATGTAGCTATGACCTGTAATCCAGCCAACGTCTGCTGTGCACCAGTAGATGTCTTTGTCTGGGTTGAGGTCGAACACGTACTTGTGCGTGAAGGTGACATGGGTGAGATACCCGCCCGTGGTGTGCATGATGCCTTTGGGCTTGCCCGTTGTGCCGGAGGTGTACAACAAGAACAACAATTGTTCTGAATCCATTGGCTCTGCAGGGCAGTCATTGGATGCAGTTGCCATGAGTTCGTGATACCAGTGGTCGCGCCCTGGCGTCATGTCGACCGGGTTGTTCCCGCGTTGTACAACAACAACGCTTGTCACTGTTGTTGTGTTCTCTAGAGCTTCGTCAGCTTGTGGTTTCAATGCGAAGACTTCGCCACGTCGATATCCACCGTCGGCGGTTATGAGAACCTTTGCTTCTGCATCATTAATGCGGTCTGCAAGTGCTTGTGAAGAGAAGCCACCAAACACAACAGAGTGAGCAGCGCCGATACGCGCGCACGCCAACATTGCAACGGCGGCTTCCACAATCATGGGCAAATAGATATTGACGCGGTCACCTTTTTGAACGCCAAGGCCCTTGAGAACATTGGCGAACTTCTGGACTTCATCAAGCAATTGCGCGTATGTGACAGTTCGCGAATCACCAGGCTCACCTTCAAAATGAATTGCAACTTTGTTGCCCTTGCCTGCCAGCACGTGACGATCAAGACAGTTGTAGGACACGTTCAGCTGGCCGCCAACAAACCACTTGCTAAAGGGCAAGTTCCACTCACAAATGGTGTCCCACGGTTTGGTCCACGTCACCAGTTCCTCTGCTTGACGGGCCCAGAATGCTTCGTAATCCTCATTAGCCTCGTCATAGAGATGAGTTCCCACCACCAAGGAGTTCTTCTTGAAGGCATCGGACGGAGGAAATGTGCGCTTCTCCCACTGGAGTGCATCAATGGTCTCGTGATTTTCGGTCATATAGAACCCCCTAGTGACTCACCGAACACTAGTGAAATGAACCGTGCCAAGGTGAGGGCGAACGACAAGACTGTACGACCGTGACAAGAACCCATTTAGGCAAGGACACCCAGCACCACTTTGGTCCAGCCGAATGGGGCATGACCAGCGCGGTTGCCATTACCTGGGGTGCATCGTTTCTCTTTATTGCCATCGCCATCGACCACGTGGCCACCGGGGTGGTTCCCGTCGCCCGCCTGTTCTTTGGCGCCCTTGCGCTTGCCTGTTTCCCTGCAGCTCGCAAACGTATTCACCGCGAAGATCTCGGACGAATTGCATTACTTGGTCTCGTCGCCATGACTATCCCCTTCTATCTGTATCCATTGGCAGAACAATCGGTGTCGTCATCTGTGGCTGGAATGATCAACGGTTCTATCCCGGTGACAACAGTGGTTGCTGCTGCCATCCTCACGCGGAATGCACCTTCGCGTCGTCGCATGCTGGCCGTACTGATTGGTTTTGTTGGCATTGCACTCATTTCGTTCGGAAGCGTGGGCGATGACAAAGGTGCAACGGTGCATGGAGTGTTGTTCTTGTTAGCAGCCACATGTTGCTACGCATTCACCAGCATCTTGTCGCGCGAGATGCAAGTGAAGTACGGAACTCTCACCGTGTTGTTGTGGCAAGAACTTTTTGCGTTGTTGTTCTCACTCCCCCTCGGCATCCCTGCATTTTTTGACAGCAACTTTTCGTGGTCGGCTCTGTTTGCACTGATGGTGCTGGGTGCGTTCGGAACCGGCTTTGCCTATGTGATGTACGGAATGCTGATGGTGCGCGCTGGGGCCGTACGCGGTGTTATCGGCGTGTTCTTCACACCAATAGTCGCCACCATTCTTGGCTTGTTGTTTCGAGACGAATCAGTCACGGTGTTGGCCGTTATTGGAATGTGTGTGGTGATTGTTGGGGCGTATCTCACCAGCCGACCCGATCGAGCCATGAACTAGTCGTGAGTGCTCCAGAGATGTCAACCGACTGCAGATTTATTGCAGGAAGATTCGACGCCGTTCCACAATTGTGACTCCGATCATCAGAACGATCAGAGCGTTAAGAGCAATGTCAGAAATCGGTGATCCTGTCTCAGGAAGACGAACATTCTCTTCAATGATCACTGTCAATTTCGCATCCACCAAGTGACCCTTTGTGTCGCGCACGCGATATGGAAGTGAGGTAGTACCTACAAATCCGGGACGGGCAATGAACCGAGCTTGGCCACGAATAATCGCCCATGACCCATCTGGTGTTGTTGTTGAGAGCGACCACTGTCGTGTGGCTGCATTCCAGATTCGCAGACTAGAGAGGTTGAAGGCTCCGCCTGTGGCCGGAGTGCCGAGGTACGTCGGGGAGAACCAACCAGTCCCGCTGGGCTCAATGCGGAGAAGGTGATCTACAACCTTTGCAGTGCTCGCTTTGGGCACAGCCATTGGCGTCACTGGGGCAGATGTTGTGGGGGGTGACGACACAACCGTTGTCGTCGGTGCAGGAGTTGTTGTGGGTGCGACTGTTGTAGTTGTTGGCGCAGCCGTCGAGGTGGGAGCGATGGTTGTCGTTGTTGGTGCGACGGTAGTGGTGGGTGCTGCAGTCGTTGTCGTCGGAGGCAACGTGGTGGTCGTCGTTGTGGTCGTTGTCGTTGTTGTGGTCGTGGTCGTCGTTGTGGTCGTCGTTGTGGTCGTGGTCGTCGTTGTTGGAGTGTTGGCTGCGTATGAGGCAGAGATTGAATAGTCCTCTACTTCGCCAGATGCCAACTTCCCAGTAGGACTGTTTGCATTGGCATCAAAGCTCAAACGCAATCGGGCGTAGGTAATTCCATTCGTTGAAACTGTGGCCGGAATTGTCCATGTGAGAGTTGCCGACGTTGCACCGGTTGTGGGAGATGCACAGGCTCGCTCTGATGGATTATCGAAAGTACCGTTTCTATTGAAGTCAATCCACCCACACAACGTGGCGTTTGCCGTGACTCCAGCAAGCGAAACAGTTGAGCTAAATGTTGTTCCCGCTGCACCAAATGAAATAGGCCCGCTGAATCCAGTTGTGCCATCGTCAACTGTGATGGTTGCACCAGTTGCAACGGCCGCTGGATTAGTTGTGGGGTTGAGAGTTCCGGTTTGATCTGCTGTTACAACGCTTCCCATCTTGAGCGCACCAATGACATGACTAGCTGGATTGGACACTTCGTAGGAAGTCGGTGCATTCCCGTAGTCGTCATCAAGACTGACCACCATTGACCATGCGTCTTCAACTTGTGATGGTCCTGGATATGGCTGTGCATTGTTTACGCTTCCGAAGTCAACGTCGAAACTGACAGAACTAAATGTTCCACCTAAACGAATTGATCCACATGCTGATTTTGCTGTGCTCCCATACGACGTTGAGCCAGTGGTGATTGTGTCGCAACGAAAGTCAGGATTCTTGACAGTGGGTTCTATTCGATTACCTCCGACAATCGACATGTTTTCATTCGCAAGATTTGTCAAGGTGACACCTGGTGTTGTCACTTCAAGTTCTGACCATGTCACAGTCCGATAGGTACCGCTATTCATCTGTGCACCGCCGCCGATACCTGCAAACGAGACCGTTGGATTCGTAACACTCTGCGAAAAAGAAAGTGTGATGGTGCCACGATTAGGACAGAAAGTTCCGTAGGTACAACCCGAATCATTGACAACCATCTGCACGCCGGTTGAGGCTGCGATTCCTACTGCGGAATAGTTTGCGTTAATGCCACCACGCGATGCGAGAGTCTGGTCTGTTGATGAAATTCCAACATTGCCTGTGGCCGCAACACTGACCACTATTCCGCTCTGCAAAGTGGTTGATCTCTTGGCTCCGCCGGTGTAATAAGTAACGCCATCGATAGTCATCGCCGTGCCTTGGACTGTCCACGACCAGTTGCCATTTGTTGCCTGATACGCCGAAGTTGGCTGGGCTATCTCTGCAGAGACGGCGAAAACCACTGTTGCTGCTGCCGCAAAGAGCCGAATTTTGCGTGAAAAGAGCCGGCGCATGTTCAAAAAAGACATGCAAGAACCTTAGTTATAACTTATAAGGCGCACCAATTCAGGTTCAGGTCAGTTGTTCCACTGCAGCACAGTGAAGTTTCCTAACCCAGACGTCTCCAGGAGGGCGTCTGCCTCCGTGATGCGACTGCGCATCTTTATGGCAGCAACGGTGGGGGCAGCAGCAGATTTCTCCCACTCACGCCGACCTTCTTCCACCAGTTCGTCTATCCCCCACAATTGAAGAAACTGCGACTGACTACGCACTGCATCTGGTTCACGTACGGCCGCAAGTTGGTCGATACACACTTGTGTGGTGATGTCTTGATCGCCAGCGTTCTTCAAATAGTGCACGCCACGTTCGTGTTGGGCGTATGTGCGAAGCCACTCGCGCCACGGCATTGACGCCACTTCGGCAGTGGTGGGTGTGCAGTAGTCAATGGCGATGAGAGCACCATGAGTGAGCGAACGTAACGCCAACTGCAGCCATTGGACTGCTTCGGTATGTACAGGTGCGCGCGTACCGTGAGGCGCACGCGATGGAAGACACGCTGGCACTTCGGCGGACTTCAAAACTTCTGCGAACCCTTGTGGAGTATCAATGATGTGCGATTGTCGCCATCCATCGTCGTACACCCATATGTCGAAAGGCAGATTGTCAAAGAGTTCGTTCGCAATGATGACTCCGTTGAGCACAGTGGTTGGCATGTACTCGGTAGAGATCACCGTGTCTGGATGAAGCGCACGTTGACTCTCGCTCACTTCCACCGCCATGTACGTGCCCTTTTCTAAACAGCGCGGTGCAGCAGCAACGATGGAGCGTGCCAAGGTTCCGGGACCAGCACCTACTTCAACAATCGTAAAATCATCTGGCTTCCCACACCGTTGCCACACATCGTCAATTGCACGGGCAAGAACTGCGCCAAACAATGGGCCCACTTCGGGAGATGTGATGAAGTCTCCGCGGCGGCCTGCTCGACCAGTACCTGAATAGAAACCACCATCGCCATACAAAGCGAGCGACATGAATTGTGAGAACGGAAGTGATCCGCCTGCAGCCTGGATGGCTTGACGAAGTGAACTAGTTGCCGAAGGCACCGGCGAGACCGGCAATGTCACCGAAGTGAATAACGAGTCCAGGGAACACACCCAACACCACTGTTGCAAGGCCAGTGATTCCGAGTGCAACTCCAAGTGATGAGTGAATCTTCACAGGTGCTGTGTCGCCGTCGGGAACTGGCTTCATCCACATCTCACGCATGATGTTTCCGTAGTAACCGAATGCAACCACAGAGTTCACACCACCGATAACCGCGAGAACATACGCCCAGTTGTTCCCTGCAGAAACCAATGACTGGAATGCGGCGAACTTCCCGAACCAACCACCTAAAGGCGGAATACCTGCAAGTGACGCAAGGAAGATGGTCATGAGTGATGCAAGACCAGGAGCGTACGAGAACAGTCCGCCGAACGATGAGATTTCGCCGCTTTGTGTTTTGCGCGACACGACCATGACAACAGCAAACACACCGAGGTTGGTTGCTGCATACACAAGCAAGTAAGTAACCACTGCGCGAAGTGCGGAATTAGCAACTCCGTCCATTCCGGCAACTGCGAGCGGCATCAGAATGAATCCGCCCTGTGCAATAGATGAGTACGCAAGCATGCGAACGATGTTCGTTTGCTTCAGTGCCATGACGTTTCCAACCGTCATGGTGAGCGCCGACAGAATCCAGAACACGGGCTGCCACACTTCGTGTGAACCAGGGAAACCGACGTACACAACCGTGACCAGAGCAACGAAACCAGCTGCCTTCGATGCCACTGACAAGAATGCGGTTACTGGGGTTGGTGCGCCTTGATACACATCGGGTGCCCATGTGTGGAACGGAACAGCAGAGACTTTGAAGGCAAAACCAATGACGACGAATAAAACGGCGACGGCACGAATTGCAGTGACGTCTTCGCCCAAGTACTTGCCGATGTCGACAAGCAAGGTGCTGTTGGCGATGCCGTACAACAACGACATTCCGTACAACATGATTGCCGAGGCGAAAACACCAAGTAGGTAGTACTTGATTCCCGCTTCATTGCTTCGCGAATCACGCTTACGCCATGCGGCCATCATGTATGCCGGTATTGACAAGAACTCCAGCGATACGAAAATGGAAACGAGGTCTCGGCTTGATGCCATCATGACCATTCCCAAAATGCTGGACAACAACAAGAACCAGTACTCACCTTGGTAGTAGTCGCCCTCACGCAAGTGATCGGTGGTCAAAAGAATGACTACGTAACCAGCAAGTAAGAACAAGCCCTTCAGCACCAGACTGAAGTCGTCCACCATGTAGCGACCATCGAACATTGATCGGGCTCCCCCATCGCTGAGGGCAAGGGTGAGAACCGGAATGAAGGCGCCAAGTGCAGTAAACGATGCAACTGGAGTGAGAATCCACTTCTTTGATTCAGAGATGAAGAGATCCAGCAAAAGGAGCAGCACAATGCCACCCGCAAGGATCATCTCGGGTGCAAGTGCGTGGTAGTCGACAACTGGTGTCGTCCATGCATCGGCAATAGCGCTCAACACTGGATCAGCCTCCGAAAGCCTTGAGTGTGACGCCAACTGCAGGATCAAGAACCTGGAACATCAGTTGTGGATACACACCAAACACGACGATCGCGATGAGCAACGGTGTCCAGGCGATCCATTCAAATTTGTTCACGTCATGAAGGTCTTCGTCATGACCGTGACCTGCTGCAAACTCTGCTGTTGGTTCACCGAACGCGGTGCGCTGGTAAAGCCACAACAAGTATCCGGCAGCGAACACTGTGCCGATTGCGGCGATCACCATGTAGGTGCGGAAGACTTCAACAGGGAGCCCTTCGGCAGGCTGATACGCCGAAAGGATTGCGGGGAACTCGCCCCAGAACCCGGCAAGACCTGGAAGACCAAGTGACGCCATGGCACTGAAACCAAGGATCCAACCGAGCTTTGGCATTTGCACCAACATGCCCGAGAGACGCTTGATTTCAAGGGTGTGATAACGCTCTTTCACAGAACCTGCAATGAAGAACAACATTCCGGTGATGAGGCCGTGAGCCACCATTCCGAACATTGCAGCGTTCACGCCAAAGTCGGTCAGTGTTGAGATACCCAACATGACGTATCCCATGTGAGCAACTGACGAGAACGCGATAAGACGCTTCATGTCGGTCTGTGCAAGACATCCGAGCGCACCATAAATGATGCCGATCACTGCGAGAAGGCCAATCCATGGTGCCCACTCTTTTGCCGCGGCAGGAAGGATGGGGATTGCGATACGAACGAAACCGTAGGTACCCAACTTCAGCAAGATGGCAGCCAAAATGACTGAACCCTGCGTTGGAGCTTGGGTATGCGCATCGGGCAACCACGTGTGGAACGGGAACATGGGCACCTTCACTGCGAAGCCCACGAACATTCCGGCAAAGATCCAGATCTGAGTGTTCTTTGCAATTCCTGCACCGTTTTCAATGAGGTACGGAATGGAGAAGCTTTCGGCGCCTGTCTTGAAGAACAACGCAAGGAACGCAACCAACATGAGCGCTGAACCGAACATGGTGTACAAGAAGAACTTGAGCGATGCGTACTGACGGTTCTCGCCACCCCACACACCAATCATGAAGTACATCGGGAGAAGCACAAGTTCGAAGAATACGAAGAACAAGATGAGGTCGCGCGCAATGAATGTTCCGGCCATACCTGTTTGCAGAACAAGCATGAGGATGAAGAACGCCTTTGCATTGCCAGGCGAAGGAACGTGGTTCCAGCTGTAAATCATCACCAGCAAGGTGATGACCATAGAGAGGAAATACAAGGGCAAGCTGATGCCGTCGATACCAATGAGGTATGACGACTTGATGACCGAGATCCACTCGGCATCTGCAGCGAACTGCATCTTGTCGGCATGGTCGTAGTTGAACTGAATCAACGTAAAGATGCCGACGGCCAACGTTGCCGCAGCCGTAGCGATTGCTACTGACTTCGACAACACCTCGTCTGTCTTCGGAATGAAGAGCATGATGAGTACGCCGACAAGCGGCAAAAATGTGCCGACTGTCAGCACCCAGTTGTGGTCGCTTAGGACTTCCATGCCGAGTTGCTCCCTCAGGTATTGATGATGACGAGTACAAGAGCACCGATGGCGGCTGCGCCGAACAACAATGCTCCGTACTGGTTGACTTTTCCGGACTGAACGGGTTGCAATGCTCCACCAGCACCTTGTGCTGCGTTACCTGCTCCGTTCACCGCTCCGTCGACCACTTTCTGGTCAACATTGCGGTACACCCAACCGGCAATCTTGCGGGAACCGATACCGGCTCCGTTCACAATGCCGTCGAGGACGTTCTGATTCACCCAATACGCGCCACGCGAAATTGGATAAGCGATTGAGCGAACGATGATTCGCTCGTAAAGATGATCGAGGTAGTACTTGTTTGCAAGGAATGCATAACCAGCACCCAACACTTTGTTGCGTTGTGTAAGACCAACAAGCGCTTTGTTCTTGCGGGCATACAACTGCACACACAACAACCAGCTAATGATCATGCCTGCGAACACAATGCCCAAGGACAATGCGGCCTTTGACCATTTAAACGGTGCGTGATTCAACTGTGGTGCGTAGCACACGCCACCTTCCGGTGTCTTCGTGCCACAGTCTGACTTGTGGTGTCCACCCTCTTCGGCTGCAGCTTTACCGTGAGCACCAGCGTCGGTTGTATCGCTATGACCATCGTCCGATGCTGTAGTCCGCAATTCTGAATCATCAGCAACGGTGTCTTCCGTGGAATACGTCGCATCATCAGCGACCTCTTCTTCTGGAGTAGCAATTACTTCCGCAGGAATAGTGGTCTCTGTTGAGCCAGAAGATGCAATTCGTGTTTCGCCGTGAGCACCTGCGGGGTTGGCGATGCCCGTGACATTGACAACTTCAGCACGTGGCTCGACCCACTTCTTTAGGTTTTCCCAGTTCTCACCGAATGGAACGGCGTTCAACAAACCAGAGCCAATGGCAAGCGTGGCAAGGATGATGAGCGGAATGGTGATGAGCGGCCCGGATTCACGTGGCCCATGTGATGCGTGGTCGTCGTGGCCATGTGCGTCATGTGAATCGTGCGCATCGTGGCCATGTGCATCGTGTGAGTCATGTGCGTCGTGGCCATGACCTTCATCGTGATGCTCACCCGCAGCTGCACCACGTGGTGAACCGAAGAACGTGAGGTACGTAGCACGTGTCATGTAGGCGGCAGTCAAGAACGCGCCAACAAGTCCGATGACCATAAACAGCGTGTAACCGCTATAGCCAACGTTGTCGATGATTTCATCTTTTGAGAAGAAACCGGAGAATGGGAAGACACCACACAACGCAAGTGTGGAGATAATCCACGTTGTGAATGTGATGGGCATGAACTTACGAAGTCCACCCATGTCTTTCTTCATGTCGAATGAGTGGTGCGATGCGCTATGACTAATTGAGCCAGCTGCAAGGAACAAACACGCCTTGAAGAACGCGTGGGTGAAGATGTGGAAGACAGCGGGCAACCAGGCGCCTGCGCCAAGGCCCATCATCATGTAGCCCAACTGCGAAACAGTGGAGTACGCCAACACCTTCTTGATGTCTGTTTGGACAAACGCGAGCGCGGCAGCAATAACAATGGTGAGACCGCCGATGACCACAATGAAGTTCACATTTGTGCCAAGGATGTTCATTCCTTCGAAGAACACTGGATACAAACGAGCAACAAGGAACACACCAGCCACAACCATGGTGGACGAGTGGAGCAATGAACTGACCGGGGTTGGACCAGCCATTGCGTCTGGCAACCACGTATGCAGTGGGAACTGACCAGACTTACCAATACATGCGATGAAGAGTGCCACCGCACCTACGGTGATTGCGGTTTGTCCAGGCGTACCGCTGAGCGCCCACGCAGATAACCCGCGGATGCTGAAACCTGACACACCAAGGTTCTTTTGTGTCCACTCGTTGGCTGCAAAGAACAACACCGATGTTCCAACAAGAAGACCAATGTCGCCGGTTCGTGTAGTGAAGAACGCCTTGAGAGCAGCGCGACTATTGGCGCCATCTTCCCACCAGTGGCCAATCAACATGAAGGAGCACAAGCCCATGATTTCCCAACCCAAGATGAGCTGGATCATGTTCTCGGCAACCACCATGTTCAACATGCCTGCAGAGAACAGTGTGAGCGATGCGAAGAAATGTGTGTAGCGACGATCGCCGTGCAGATATTCAGTTGAGTAGATCTGCACCAGGGTTGAAATGAACGCAACAACAACAAGGATGGTGAGCGACAAACCATCGATGTGCTGGCCAATTCCAAAACTGAATCCACCGTTTTGCCACCATGTCCACGACTTAATGACTGGTTCAACGAAGGTTTCTTCGCTCACTCCATTCACGCGTTGGATCCACTGGTATGCAGCGCCACCAGAGAACACGAGCGCTCCGACCATGGATGCGATACCAAATTCTGAGCCCTTCATTGGCATGCGCTTGCCGAAGAAGATGATGAGGAAGAAGGCAACCGCTGGGATGAGCGGGATGATGTAGGCGTGGTCTAAGAACCAGCCCGATGTGAGAACAGTCTCTGCAGTTTCCGTGGCTTGAACGAGCATGTGCCTAGCCCTTCATCTCTGAGAGTTCGTCGAGACCAACGGAACGACGGTTGCGATACATGAGAAGAACCATTGCGAGACCAACGCCGACTTCGGCCGCAGCAATAGCAATGATGTACAAAGCGAACGTGTGGCCATCTGTTGACCCGTTGCGCAACGAAAAGGCCAACAAGTTGATGTTGACCGAGTTCAAGATGAGCTCAATAGACATCAGCACGAGAACTGCATTCTTTCGTGCGATGACTCCGTAGACGCCAATGCAGAAAAGAATTGCTCCGAGCATCAGGAACTGATTAACCAACATGGCTTAGTCCCTCCGGGCGAGCACGATGGCTCCGATAGTGGCTGCGAGAAGAACAAACGACAACGCCCAGAATGGCAACAAATACGGTCCGAAGATTTGATCGGAGATTTGCTGAGTGTTCACAACAGCGGCGTCGGTGGGCAACTGTTCGTCGCCAAATCCGTCATTCAGAGCAATGATCAAAGTAGCAAGCAGCAAAACTGCTACTGGAATTCCCATGAACCAGTTCTTGTTGTTCAGTTCCGAATCGGTACCAATACGTGCGCGGGTCAACATTGTGCCAAAAAGGAACAACACCATGACCGCGCCGATGTACACCAGCACCTGGGTGACTGCGACAAATTCTGCTGCAAGAAGAATGTACTGAGCGGCCGCTCCGGCAAGAACTACTACTAACCACAACGCAGCGTGCACCACGTTTCGCGTGGTCACAACACGGAATGCGCCAAACACCATGATGGCGGCAATGAGATAGAACCCAATGTTCTGAGCAATAAGAAGATCTGCAGCGACCATTACTTCTTGCCCTTCTTCTCTGCACCGGCTTCAAGTTCTGGTGCTTCGGGAACTGTTTCCATCCACTCGCCCAACTTCGTCATGTCGTGAAGAAGGTCGGCGATTCGTGGTTCTGAGTATTCGTACTCAGGGCTCCAGAAGAGTGCATCAAATGGGCACACTTCAACACAGATACCGCAATACATGCACAACGCGTAGTCGATGTCGAATCGGTCGAGCTTGTTTACTTTGCGAGGCGCACCGCCTGCACGACGTGGTGGAGCAAGTTCTTTGTGTCCTTCGATGTAGATACACCAGTCGGGACATGAACGTGCACACAACATGCAGGATGTGCAGTTGCCTTCGTGCAATGCGATAACACCACGCGCACGAATAGGTGGGGTTTCTTTCTCGTGCGGATACTGAATGGTGTTGGAACCTTCAGTAGCCGTACGCATGAGCGTGCCGAATGTGACACCGAGACCCTTGAATAAACCAGGAACTTTGGGCTTAGCCATTAGAACGCCACCTTCAGCACAGCCGTCACCATGATGTTGACGAGCGAGACAGGAATAAGAATTTTCCACGCGAAGCGCTGCAACTGGTCTTCACGGAAACGTGGGAATGAGAAACGCACCCACATGATGAAGAACACGAGGACAATCATCTTCGTGAAGAGAATGAGTGGTCCGGCAACATTCATCCAATTGTCGATGCTGTCCATGTCGGTCCAACCAAACCATGCAAACGGAACACCCCAACCACCCAGGAACAAAACGGACGCGATCATTGCAAAGACGCCTGCGGTAGCGAACTCACCAATGAAGAAAATAAGGAAACGGAAACCGGAGTATTCGGTCATGTAACCCGACACGAGTTCCGACTCAGCGATGGGCATGTCGAACGGAGTCTGTGTGAGTTCTGCTTGAACAGAAATCATGAAGATGATGAATGCGACGAACTGAGTGAGGATGTACGGATTACCAACACCGTTCCACCCGAACATGGACCCAGCGTTTTGGGCAACCACGATCTGCTGCAGGTTCATGGTGCCGGCCTGGATGACAACTCCAACAACGGCGAGAACCATAGGAAGTTCGTATGCGATGAGCTGACCAGCTGCACGCAAGCCACCCAACAATGAGTACTTGTTCGCACTTGACCAACCGGCGATGAGAATGCCAAGAACTGACACCGATGACACTGCAAGTGCGTAGAAGATTCCGACTTCAAAATCGGTGAACCATGCGTCGGGTCCGAACGGAACGACGACAACAAGAAGGAACGTGCTGGCCAACACAATGAGCGGTGCCATTTTGAAGATGCGTGCCTCTGGTTGAGCATTGGCGGGCACGATGTCTTCTTTTTGCAACCACTTGCCTACTTCGGCAAACAACTGCATGGATCCGTATGGACCAGCTTCCATTGGTCCGAGACGTGACTGCATGAATGACATCATCTTGAACAAGAACAGGTACACAACCGTGCCTGCAGGCAACAGCACTGCCACCAGTCCGCCAAGGACTCGCAACAAAGACTGTGCCCAATAGGCCAAGTCGGCAGCAATTAATGCACTACTCATTAGCGATCAATGTCTCCGAGAATGAAATACAGCGACGCAAGGATGGTGATGATGTCGGGGACATACACACCCTTCAACAGCCAAGGAACAATGGAGATGTTGTTGAACGATGCACTGCGGATCTTTACGCGGAACGGACCTTGATCGCCTTGCGACACGACGTAGTAGCCCATTTCACCGAGTGGGTTTTCGGTAGACACCCACGCTTCCCCTTCAGGAACCTTGATGATTTTGGGAACCTTGGCCATGACGGGACCAGCAGGAATGGTGTCGAGCAGTTGGTCGACAATCTTGGTGGATTCACGAACTTCTTGCAGACGTACCCAACAACGTGCGAATGAGTCGCCGTCGGGGTGTGTCCATACTTTCCAATCGGCCTTGTTCCATGCCATGGGAAGTTCTTGATCGCGACGAAGGTCCCAATCGACTCCACTTGCGCGCAAGTTGGCACCGGAAAGTCCGTATTGCAAAGCAACATCTTTTGGAATGACACCAATGCCGCGTGTACGTGATTGGAAGATTTCGTTTCCGAACAACAAGTCTTCAATTTGATCGCAGAACGTGCGCAACTTCTTCATGACCATACGTGTTTCGTCAATGAAGCCAGCAGGAAGATCGTCTTTCAATCCACCAATGCGGTCGAAGTTGGGATGGAAGCGTCCACCCGTTGCTGCTTCGATGAGGTTGAGAACATACTCACGGTCACGGAATGCGAAGAACACTGGAGTTACAGCGCCGAGCTGCACACCAAGGTCGCCCAAGAACAACGACACGTTCGCGATACGAGAGAGTTCGAACAAGATGGTGCGAATGTGCTGTGCACGTGCAGGTGCTTCAACACCCATCAACTTTTCTGCGGCAAGAATGAAGGGAACTTCGTTTGCGAATGAACCAAGCCAGTCGATGCGGTTGACCAACGCAGTGACTTGTGGGTACGTACGAACTTCCGTGAGCTTTTCGTAACCGCGGTGCATGTAGCCAGCAGACGGTTCTGCCCACACCACTTGCTCACCGTCGAGACGAGCAATGATGCGCAGTGTTCCGTGAGTAGCAGGGTGCTGCGGCCCGATGTTGAGGGTCATGCCCTCGGTTTCAAGTTCGACATTCACGCGAGCATCTGCAGCTTGTGCTGCGATGTACGCGAGTTGTTGACGATCGCCAAGCATGGTCATGATGCTTCGCCTTCCTGTTCGTCGTCGCCCGGAAGCGGTTCAACATCGACAATTCCCGGCCACGGCTTCACGATGCGGGCGAGCAACGGGAAATCTTTGCGAAGCGGGAATCCTTCAAAGTCTGTAGGCAAGTACATGTTGCGAAGGTCGGGATGGCCATTGAAACCAATGCCGAACATTTCATGAGTTTCACGTTCGTGCCAGTTAGCACCGGCGTACACCGAACACCACGAATCGATAGCCATTGAATCGTCGATATCAACTTTGATGTTGACACCAAGCGACGTGAAGGGCTGCATGACACGAGCGATGACTTGAAAGCGAGTGGCACCGCCGGTGTAACCCTGCTTAATGGTGGAATCACGCTCTGGTGTTGGCTCGGTGGGATCATCTTCGCCTTTGCCAAATGGCGATGGCATCCAGTCGATACCTGACAAGAAACAGAAATAGCTATAACCGAGTGACTTCAACGTTTCACCAGTGGTACGCCATGCATCGGCCGACACGCGAATCCACATGTCGTCGTTTGCCTTGACCAGAGAATCGAGAACGACGGCACCAAGTGCGCCTGTGATGCGTGCCATTTCGGCATCGCGACGCTCATCGCGTGGTGCTTCGGTTGTTGTATCAGTTGACGACAACGGGAACACCTCCCTTTTCAGCCGATTCACCATCGACCACGTTCATTGGCTTTGTGCCTTCGCCACGCCAACGTGCACCCATGTCTTCGTTCTTGATGCGTTGCTGCAAAAGAACAATGCCTTCAAGCAATGCTTCGGGACGTGGTGGGCAACCAGGGACATACACGTCAACAGGAATGATTTGATCGACACCCTTTGTAACCGAGTAGCTATCCCAATACGGGCCGCCGCAGTTGGCGCAACTTCCCATAGAGATCACGTACTTGGGTTCTGGCATCTGTTCATACAAACGCTTAATGGCTGGTGCCATTTTGTCTGTCACAGTTCCGGAAATAACAACGAGGTCTGCTTGACGAGGCGACGCTGGCAGAGGAATAACTCCGAGGCGCATAACGTCGTAACGAGGAGAACCGAACGCTGCACCCATTTCAATGGCGCAACATGCAAGACCCCACTGGTACACCCACAAGCTGTATGAGCGACCGAGGTTAAAGAGAGAGGTGAGTGGCTTTGGAAGGCGGCCACGATCTACAAGACCCATACGAGTGAAATCCTTCTTCCTAAACCCAGCGAAGGACGCCCTTGCGCCACGCGTAGACAAGACCGAGTAACAAAACGCCGACAAAGATGCCCATTTCAACGAGACCAAAAATGGCGTATCGCTCGAGCTGAGTTGCCCATGGGAAAATGAACACTGCTTCAACGTCGAAGATGACGAAGAGAAGTGCGAAAACGTAATAGCGAATTTGGCTTTGCGACCAACCTTCACCAACGGGATCTACTCCGCTCTCGTACGTGAGCAACTTTTCAGCAGTTGGCTTATTGGGTCGGACCAATGCAGAGATACCCAGCAACAATCCGGCAATCAAAAAGGCGGCGAGGCCAAACCACACAACAGTGAGATAAGACCGTAGGAACGGAGACATCGCTATCGAAACTACTACGGGGGCCCATTACGCCCCCAACTTCACTGCCTGAAATCAGGTGTTCGGCATGTGCCTTTGTGCCACATCGCTCAGGAACCAGGCCACAAGTTCATCGCATCGGCGTTCGGCATCGACGACTGTGTCCGACGTCTCAGTAAGCAGGTCGGGAGCGGAGATCTTCTGAGCAGCCAGTTCATCGGCACCCTCACCCGATGCCCACTGCCGGACAATCGATTCGGTTGCTTCGGGGTGAAACTGCAGCCCAAGGGCTCGACCACACATAATGGCCTGTGGCCCCACAGGGGATTCCGCCAACACCGTGGCCCCCGACGGAACGGAGAACCGGTCGTAGTGCCACTGCATCCATGGCCCTTCCGTAAGGCATTTCGGGGCCGAATCTGCTGTTTCTGGCACATTTTTCACCCGAAACCACCCGATTTCTGGACTTTGTGCATTTGTGACTGTTCCACCGAGGGCGGTTGCCAATTGTTGGCCCCCAAAGCAGATGCCTAAGACCGGGATGCCGTCCTTCAGGGCTTGGCGAATGAGGTCTTGTTCCGCACTGATGGGACCAGCGTGCTTCTCCCAGTAGGTGCTCCACGATGAACCCATCGACACCACGAGGTCAATTCCCTGAAGAGATGGCCAGTGCTCCCATTGCTCACGGATGTATTCGGTGAATGAAAATCCGCGTTGGCGCAACGAGCGACCCACGAAACCTGGGTCGGCATCATCGCAGTTCGCAATTAGGGCTGCACGCATGACCACTACGGTAGGTGACGCATGGCCGACTTCCCTATCGATCTCTCCACAATTCACGCCGCCCGCCAGGCAGGCAGTGGCGTGGTGAAGCACACACCCATCACGGAATCGGCGGCACTGTCCGAGCGATGTGGCGGCACTGTTGTTTTCAAGGCAGAGAACTTGCAACGAACTGGTTCGTTCAAGATTCGTGGCGGCATGAACAAGCTTGCATCTCTTGGATCACTTGCCTCGCGAGGTGTGGTTGCAGGTAGCGCAGGCAACCACGCGCAGTCGCTTGCATTTGCTGCTCGACACTTTGGTGTGCCGTGTCAAATTTTTGTTCCCGCCGGAGCATCGTTATCAAAGATGGAAGCAGTCCGTTCGTACGGGGCCACACTCACTGAAGGTGGCGACACGTTGTCTGACGCAGTGCACCGTGCACGCGAGCACGCAGAACAAACAGGAATGAATTTCTGTCATCCATTTGATGATCCGATGGTTGTTGCGGGGCAAGCAACTCTTGGACTTGAACTCATTGAAGACATCGACGACTTAACCACCGTCATTGTTCCTCTCGGTGGCGGTGGGCTCACAGGCGGTGTTGCACTCGCAATGAAACAACTAAAGCCACATGTGCGTGTGATTGGTGTTCAAGTTCGAGCATGCGCGCCATACGCAGGTTCACCACCAGCGGACGGACCTATTGTCACGCTGGCCGATGGTATTGCCGTGAAGGAGCCCGGCGAATTCACGCGCCCCATCATTGAACAATGGGTTGACGAGATTGTTGTCGTCGAAGAAGATCTTGTTGCCGATGCAATGGTTCTCTTAATGGATCGTGCAAAGTTGTATGTAGAAGGTGGTGGCGCAGTTGGTGTATCTGCGCTTTTGAGCGGACAAGTAACGCCTTCGTCCTCGGGAACTACATGTGTCGTTCTCTCCGGCGGAAACGTCGACCTCGGACTTGTTCCCAACCTCATTCGTCGCCACGAAACACAAGCAGGGCGTCGTCTTATTCTGTTTGTTCGTATTTCCGACCGACCCGGCGGACTCGCAGGACTTCTTGCATTGTTTGCTCAAGCGGGTGCAAACCTCATTGAAGTAGAACACGTCAGAGAAGGTGTTGACCTGCACGTGCGCGAAACAGGCGTACAAGTAGTGCTGGAGGTTCGTTCACGCGAACACGCTGCAACGGTGATGGCAGCAGCGACTTCTGGTGGATACATCGTTGATGAAATTACGCCCGGATGAGCGCACCGCTCATCGTTATTCCGGGTCGACGAAGCGACGAAGCGCAGGGACATCGCACCCCTGTCGTAAGTGGTGGGCGTTTGTATGCAGATGCAGTGCAGCGAGCAGGTGGACTACCTGTTGTTCTTCCACCAACAGATGACCGTGACTTGATTCGAGCCACTGTTGACCGATGCGATGGAATGGTATTGCTGGGTGGCGGAGATGTGTCTCCCACTAGTTATGGGCACACCGAACGTGCACGTTTATACGGCGTCAATGAGTTCATTGATAAGTTTGAAATTGTGGCCATTCGCCGTGCGATCAAAAGAGATATTCCTATTCTCGCAATTTGTCGCGGACACCAAATTCTGAACGTTGCTCTTGGCGGAACATTAATTCAACATCTCGACACCACCCCCGACCATCGAGACACCATGCACGATGTGCAACTTGTTCCAGGATCTCGCGTTGCACTTGCTATGGGCACACATGAACCGCTTGTGCACTCATTTCATCACCAAGCGATAGACGAACTCGCGAGAGACCTAGCCGTCGTAGGAACTTTTCAAGACGGAACTATTGAGGCCGTGGAACACACCACAGCCACCTGGGTTGTTGGAGTTCAGTGGCACCCTGAAGACACGGCGGAAGATGACCCACACAATCAGGGATTGTTTATGGAGTTAGTGGCACGCGCCACTAGATAACTACTTCTTGACTTTGATTTTCAAGGTCTTTGTCACGGTCTTCTTGCCTTTGGCGGCGACTGTGACGCTCATAGTGCAGGTCCCGGAACGAACGGCATACACCTTGTTGGACCTCACCTTGCAATAACGCGATGCACTGCTCGCAACTTTCACAGAAACTTTCGCACCAGTGGGCACTGTGAGCCTTGCTGTCTTGGCCAGATTCGTTGCTGTTGCGGGTGTCTTTGATGTGATGAGCGTGACCTTGGTAGGCACTGGCGCAGCAGGGGCAGGGGCAGGGGCAGCCAATGCAGAACACACAACACCTGCAAGTGCTGCCACGTCACATCGTGCAAGGCCAACAAACAACAGTTTGTTGGCAGTATTGCTCGACACATACGAAAGAACATTTGGAGTTGCCGAACCAACTACGGCAGCTGCAACGGCAGTTGCACCTGCAGATGGGAACAAGCCCTTCACCACCGTGGCGTATCCAGCAACGTGAGGTGCCGCCATTGACGTACCGCTCTTTGTGCTGGTTGAAGTGTCTGAAGAAATACCTGCCGCAAGGACCGAGCTACCTGGTCCGAAAATGTCAACACATGAACCGTAGTTGGAATACACAGCTTCCTCATCAGAGACTGTGGAGGCAGCAACGGTGATTGCTGTGGGTTCACTTGCAGGCGATGCACCACATGCATCGCGACCGTCGTTACCAGCGGCAACAACAACTGGAACGCCAAGAGAAACAATTGAACGTACCGCTGCGTTGAGTGCTGAATCGTATGAGCCACCAAGGCTCATGTTGACGATCGCCGTTGTATTCGTGGCGCGGATGTTCTGCGCTACCCAGTTCAAACCAGCGATAACACCTGAATCTGTTCCAGAGCCGTCACAATCGAGGACTCGCACAGGTACCACTGTGGCCGCGGATGCGATGCCATATGTTGAGCCAGCTGCTGATGACGCCACGTGAGTGCCGTGACCATTGCAATCGCTGGTGCCATAACCGTCATTAATGGAGGAGTAACCGGTAGCCATTCGACCTGCGAACTCGACGTGTGATGCGCGAATACCTGTATCTACTACGTAAAGTCGAGCGCCTTGCCCACGCCCAGCCATTGCAATGTAGCCATCAAGTGTGGAACTGCGTTCGTCCACTCTGTCTACGCCCCATGCTGACGCAAGAGAACGGGTGATGTCAGTTGCCGCAGGCGTGACGGCATTTGATGGAATAGACGCTGCAGATGCACCAAGTGCGTTCAGCGAGACAACAGTGAATGTGTACGAACGGCCATTGACAAGACCCGTGATGACACACGAGAAGACGTCGGCACCTGCCTCACAAGTTCTCCCATCTGGCGAACTTGTGACGCGGTAGCCCGTGATTGACGCAAAGTTAGTGTCGGGTCGACGCCACGAGACTGCGGCACCGCCACTAGTGGCCGCGGCCAGAACACGCGTTGGAGTTCCGGGAAGTTGAGTTGACTCTTCTTCTGTATTCAACGTGATGGAGCCAGAAGCTGCACCATTCCAACCGTCATAACCATCAACCACTACGTAGTAGACGATGTTTGGCTGTGCCGTAAACGAAACAAAGCTTGACCCGTTAACGGCATCAGTTGCGTCGTCGTTTGAAACAACTGCTTGAAGATTGCTGTACGACACTCCAGTTGCAGGACCATAGGTGAGTCGAACATACAAACGCTTGAAGGTCCCAGGACATGGATCACCAAACGTGCTGTTTGCTGCGAGAACTGAGCCAGTGCTTTGACCGATAAACGTATTCGAGACGATTGCTGCGGTCGTCGCGGCATGACACGACCCCAATGCATACTGGCCCGCATCGCCTGAGGGGTCGCCATAACTTGCAAAAGTAATCCCAGTAAAGACTGACCCTGCCGGTGCGGATAACGAAAGTGAACTGCCCTCGTGAACCGCCCCGTACACCGAACCAGAGGAGCCTGATGACACGGCGGTTGATTTATAAACGGCCAGAACCGTGTCGAATGTGCTGCCACGAGTATTCAAGCGAATGTTCTTTAACGTGGTAGATGAGTAACGGAACCACATTGATTTTCCGCCAGCAACTCCGGCGTGATCAGGTTCATTCGTTTCACGTGTCGCATTTGTATTGCTTGAATAAACCGTTCCAGATGCAATACCAATTGCGCCTGACAAGTTGTCATTGAGAAGTCCGATAGTGACCGAGTTTGATGCAGTTGATGACATACCACTACCTGCAACATTTCGTGCAGACACCGTAAATGTGTAAGACACTCCATTGGTAAGCCCGGCAACCGAGCAGGACAATGTGGTTGTTGTGCATGTGTAGCCACCTGGTGACGACACCGCCGTGTAGGACGAGATAACAGCTCCACCATTAGATGACGGTGCAGTCCACGACACTGTCGCTGCGCTATTTCCGCCCGTTGCCGTTACGCCAGTTGGCGCCCCAGGTGTAGTGACCGTGCCTGTAATTGAGATTGTCCACGCGAAGGTAAATGAGCCCGAGTAACACCCGGAAGAGCCCGAATAGCCAGCGATACGAATGAAATAGGTGTAACCAGCCGACAAACTGACATTGGAGAGATAGCTATGTGTGCCAGACGAGTAGTCATCATTGCTATCAACATACGTCAGTGATCCATAGGTGGCAGCCGAGGATGTTGCGCGATACACATGCATGTACGTGTCAAACGAACTTCCGCTTGTACTCAATGTTGCCGTACCACTTCCGCTTGGTGTGACCCGATACCACACCGAACGGCAGACACTCGTCGTATCAAGTTCGGTTGGCTCAAGTGTTGCTAACGCGTTTGAACCCGACGCCGAACTAGAGAGGTTGGTGATGTTGGTCGCGCACGCCAGGGAATCGTTCGAGGGTGTCCCGGAACACGTTGCACCAGCAAGCGACCAGTTCAATGTGATGGATCCCGTAGATGTGGAGTAGTAAGAGCCAACTTGGATGTAGTACGTGGTGCCCGATGAAACGGACACGGACAACAGACTTGCGGTTCCATCTCCGGAATCGTCGTCAGATGCGCGGGACGTGAGAGCGGTAACGGATGAACCCGTGAATACACCGAGGACAGTGTCAAATGAACTTCCATTTGTATTGACACTCAGGGAGCCCGTTGAATTCGGAGTAAAGGAATACCAGCGCGTAGACGCTGTAGCACCCGCAACAGTTGGCTCGCCCTGTTCACGAGTGGCTGATGTATTCGAGTCAAACACCGTTCCACTATCGGAAGACAAAGCGCGAGCTGATGCAAAGAAGTCGTTGTTTCCTGAAGCAGAAACAGTGACCGAGTTCGACAACGACGAATACGACGACGTTCCGGCAGAAGACGTTGCCGACACTTTGAACTGGTATGTACCCGCGGAAAGTGTAGATGTTTGGCACTGAAGCGGGCCCGACGACCACGTACACACTGCTGCACCACTGCTGGTTACAACGTCATACGCGGTAATGGCATTCGTTCCAGTTGATGATGGCGCAGTCCACGAAATGGTCACTGTTCCAGAAGATGCAATTGCAGAGATACTTGCAGGCGCACTTGGCGCTACACCACTGCTTGGAGCAAGGAAAAGTAACCGATTGGGTGAACCCATGGTGTCGGTGATCTTGTTCTGCGTTGCACCGTTAACGACAGCCTGTGATACCTGTGATACCGAATAGCCAGGGTTTAGCCCCCACAAAACAGCAGCTGCACCTGCCACATGCGGTGAGGCCATTGATGTTCCGCTCTTGTACCCGGCGCCTCCACCATTCAAGGCGGACAGAATTGACTCGCCCGGAGCAAATAGATCGACACAGCTTCCGTAGTTAGAGAAACTGGCTCGATAATCGGATGATGTAGACGCTGCAACCGTGACGGCATTCGGCGTACTGGCAGGTGACTTTGTGCAGGCGTTCATACTTTCGTTTCCGGCGGCAACCACCATGACGACACCGTCGCTAATGACGCGATCGACTGCGGAGTTCACCGTTGCAGAGTACGTACCACCAAGGCTCATGTTGGCAACAGCCTTCACACCCGAAGCATGGTCAGAAACAATCCAGTCGAGACCAGCGATAACCGTGGAGTTGCTTCCTGAACCAGAACAGTCGAGAACTCGAACAGAGACAAGCGACGCAGCCTTTGCTACGCCATACGTTGCACCAGCAACAGTTCCTGCGACGTGTGTTCCGTGACCCTGACAGTCAGATGCACCTGTTGATGGCCATCCGAGACGAACTCGACCACCGAAGTCTGAATGCGACGAGAAAATCCCCGTATCGACCACATATGCCGTCACTCCGGAACCAGTTCCTTGATAGCTGTACCGCTGATTTAACGGAAGGCTCTGTTGATCGAGGCGGTCAAGACCCCATGGTGGTGAAACTTGTTCTGCATCAACTCGCACAACTCGGTCGGGTTCAATGGTCTTCACCAATGGATTGGTGCGAATGTACTTCACTTCTGCAGTGGTGAGTTGAGCTGCGAAACCGCGGAATGCTTTGGTGTACTGATACGTAACGTTGTCTCCGAGAACAGACAACAGGCTTTCCTGAGCGACAGCATTTGCGCGCGAGTGCATCTCGATGATGTAGTGACCAGCAATGACATCTGATTCATCCAGCGATTTCTCAGACGACTGAATAATGTCATCCACCTCAAGAGTTGATACTCGTGTGTCGTCGAGAAGGGCTGTGGCCTGAGCCGGTGTGAGCAAAACCGATGCTCCAGAAAACACATCGGCGTACTCTTCAAGAATTTCCGCACCAGCAGAAACCATGTCAGTTCGTAGGGATGTGTAGTCGGCTGCGGAGTCGGCGACCAGAACGTAGCGAGCGCGAGAATCGTCACGAGACACAGGGAGCGAGTCATCGTTGGTTTGCGCACTGGCAGCAGTGGGAACAACACCAATTGCTGCGAAGGTTGCCGCTGTTACAACGAGGCAAACGCTACGAAAGTAAAAACTCTTCAACACACCGTGACCTTAGTGTGGAAAAAGGTATTCCTGTCCATAACGAACAGTTTTCTTACAAAACTAGAGCGGAACGAAGCGAACTAAATCAGCTGCGTCCAACAAAAGGCCTGGGAAACAGCCTACGACCAACGCGAAGGCAACAGACGCAACTATGACCACTCCGACTGGACGAGGAATGGCGATCTTCTCAGTGCTCGCAGGCTCCTCCATCCACATGCTGACCATGATGCGCAGGTAGAGGAACGCACCAATGACTGCACCCACCATGGCCACCACAGCAATTGCATAGGACTCGGCTTCGACAGCGGACTTAATGACACCGAACTTCGCGACGAAGCCAGACGTAAATGGAACTCCGGCTTGTGCGAACAACAACGTACTGAATGCAAGAGCCAAAATTGGACGTCGCTGCGCGAGACCTTTAAACGAGTCAAGTGATGTTGCATCGTCCTCGTTGCCAGCCACGGTGACCACGATTGCGAACGAACCCATGACCAACATTGTGTAGATGGCAAGGTACGCCATGGACGACGACAGACCATCGCTTCCACGATGCGATGCAGCCTCGACACCCACCAAGATGAAACCAGCATGGCTAATCGATGAATAGGCCAACATGCGCTTCACATTTGTTTGTACAACAGCCATTGTGGAGCCAACAAAAATAGTGAGAGCCGCAAGAACCCAGACCACTGGTCGCCAGTCATCAACTCGAGTGATGAGTCCCGACATCAACAAGCGAAGCAGTGCAGCAAATGCTGCCACTTTGCCGGCAGATGCCATATATGACGTCACCGAAGTAGGTGCACCTTCATACACATCTGGTGTCCACACTTGGAACGGAGCAGCCGAAACTTTGAACCCGAGACCCACAAGCAACAAACCGATTCCGATGAGGAGAAGTGCATCGTTGTTGCCTGTGGTGAACTCTGCCGAGAGACGATCGGAGATTCCTGAAATGCTGACGGCACCAGTTGCGCCATAGACAAGTGCAATTCCGTACAACAAGAATGCAGAAGCAAATCCGCCAAGAATGAAGTACTTCAAGCCTGCTTCTTGGCTTTGTTCCCGGCGACGATCACTTGCCGCCATGAGATACAAGGACAAGCTCAAGATCTCAAGCCCAAGGAACATGACGACGAGATTGTTAGATGCCACCATCACTATTGCGCCAATAGATGAAGTGAGCAACAGCGCATAACGCTCAAGAGAATCGCCATTTGCGTCGTCATGATGTGCAGACATCAACAAGGAAGCGCATACCACTGCCACCAAGATGACAATGGTGGCAAACATGGAGAAACGATCCTCAACGATGGCGTTTCCTACCAAGTAAGAACCCCTGTTGTAATACAACTCGTTCCAGCGCACTGCAGATGAAATGAGGGCAACTACTGCTGTTGTAATGGTGAATGTAGGAGCTACCCACCGCGCGAGCGAACCAGCCAGTGTGCTGAGCAACAGCACGCAAGTTCCACCCAAAAGAACAAGCAACGGAATCAGTTGACTCCACTGAATGTCAGGAGAAATGAGTCCTGCTGCGAACATCACTCGCCTCCCTCGTGGTCGGATTCAGAATGCGTAGAGGACCCATGAGTTGCTCCGGCTGGCGCAACGTAATCAGAGTGCTTCTCAACATGCGTAATCAAACGATCAACGGATGGTTCAATGCGTTCCAGCATCGGCTTTGGATACAAACCGGTGAAACCAATGAGACCAATAAACACCAAGAGAAGAGCACCTTCCTTGAGCGTGATCTCTGGGAACGAAGAGTTCGCCTCGTCTGGTTCGCCATGGAAGACACGCTGGTATGCCCACAACAAATACAAGGCAGCAAGAATGACACCTGTGGCGGCAATGATGGTCCACCAGCGGGCGGTTTCAAAAGAACCGATGAGTATCAAGAACTCGCCAACGAATCCGTTCAGGCCAGGTACGCCAATTGACGACAACATAACCACCATGAATGCCGCAGCGAATATTGGCGCTACAGATTGAATGCCCTTCAACTCTGCAATGACGCGAGTGTGACGACGTTCGTAGATCATTCCGACCAGCAAGAACAAAGCGCCCGTTGAAACTCCGTGGTTCACCATTTGCATCACGCCACCAGTGAGTGACTGGGATGTGATGGCGAATGTTCCGAGAACAATGAATCCGAGGTGAGCAACAGATGAGTACGCCACCAAGCGCTTCAAATCTTTCTGCATTGTTGCCGCAATTGCTCCGTACAGAATTCCGATTGTGGCAAGTGTGAGGAACACTGGTTTTGCCCACACAGTTGCCTCGGGGAAGAGATACAAACCGAAACGGAGGAATCCGTATGTTCCCATCTTCAACAGAACGCCAGCCAGGATGACTGATCCACCTGTTGGTGCTTGCGTGTGTGCATCGGGCAACCACGTGTGCAGAGGGAATACAGGCACTTTGACCGCGAATGCAATTGCGAACGATAGGAACAGCCAGCGCCCAGTGTTGGTGGAGAAACTTGCCTTCTCCGCAATGGTGACAAGGTCGAAAGTGAGATATCCAATGTCTCGACGTGCAAGAGCGGCTGTGGCCACAATGCCCACCAACATAAATGCTGACCCGAACATTGTGTACAAGAAGAACTTCGTTGCCGCGTAAACACGCTTGTCGTATCCCCATCCACCAATGAGGAAGTACATGGGAACCAGAACGATTTCAAAGAAGATGAAAAACAGGAACAAGTCGAGGCTGAGGAAGCTTCCCATGACGCCGGCTTCAAGAAGCAAGATCCACGACATGTAACGCTTTTCATTGTGATGTGGATCAATTCCCAGAATGACCAGTGGGAACAAAATTCCTGTAAGAACGACAAGGAATAGTGAAATACCATCGACGCCCAAGTGCCACGAGATTCCCCAGCGTGAAATCCATTCGTGTTGAGACACAAACTGGAATCCGCCGTCATGGGTAGAGAATTGACCAAGCATCCACAACGACAATGCACCTGTGGCAACGCTGACCAATGCAGCAGTCAGCTTGATGTACTCCGGACGTCGGTTGCTGAGTAACGCGATAGCCACCGAACCCAAGAGTGGAAGCAGAATGAGCAGAGTTAAGACGGGGAACGGAGCGGCCGTTTCCGATGTAGATGAACTTGCAAGAAGCGCAGAAAACGACATCAGAGAACTCCTCTCACGAGGAACCACGCCAGTATGAGCACCACGCCGATTCCGATGATGAGTGCATAGGAACGAACAAAGCCGGACTGAACACGACTGAGCAATCCACTAGCAGTGCGTACTTGCTGACCAACGCCAACCACTGCGCCGTCAACAACCTTTGCATCGAATGCTGCAACTGCATCGAATGCTTTGTAACCAGGACCGCCAACGACTGCCGAGACGGCAGAGTCATAGCGCCATGCGTCGGCGAGAATCTGTGGCTCGATGGCCTTGAATTTGCCTTTCGCATACACGGCAATGGATGCAGCAATACCTGCGCTTGCAATGATGACTGCGAGGCCCAAGAGCAACCACTTGTTCTCGTACGCCCACGTTTTGTGAATGTCGGCTTCCGCATGATGCACAACAGGCTCAAGCCAATGCTCAAGCCAATGCGTCTCTTTCGAGAACGGCAACTGCATGACTCCACCCACAACGGACAAGCCCGCCAGAACCACTAGTGGCGTCAACATTGTCCACGGACTCTCGTGTGGAGTGTGATCTCCATGTGCGCCGTGCTCTTCGGAATGATCGTGCCAACGAGCTTCTCCATAAAACACCATGATGACCTGGCGAGTCATGTAGTACGCAGTGAGCAATGCAGTAACAACTCCAATGACGTACAAGGCGCGGTTGTTAGCGAATGCATACAACAAGATTTCGTCCTTTGACCAGAAGCCAGCAAACGGTGGAACACCAGCAATAGCGAGCCAGCCAATGATGAACGTAAACCCAGTAATTGGCATGACCTTGCGCAAGGCTCCCATGCGTCGCATGTCTTGCTCGTGATGCATTCCGTGAATGACAGAACCAGAGCCCAAGAACAACAACGCCTTAAAGAACGCGTGCGTGATCATGTGGAAAATCGCAGCGACGTACGCACCAGATCCAATAGCCAAGAACATAAAGCCAAGCTGCGACACCGTTGAATACGCGAGCACCTTCTTAATGTCTGTTTGAGCAACCGCGATTGTTGCAGCAAACAAAGCGGTGAGCGCACCGACAGTGGCGATGACATCGCCCGCCCATGGGTAGGACGCATGGAGAACTGGGGCCATTCGTGTCAACAAAAACACACCAGAGGTCACCATGGTTGCAGCGTGAATAAGTGCAGATACTGGAGTCGGGCCTTCCATTGCATCGGGCAACCACAGATACAGCGGCAACTGTGCGCTCTTTCCGCAAGCACCAACGAACAACATAAGTGCAATACCTGTTGCTGTGACAGAGGCAAGACCACCGTTTTCGGCGGCGTGGTTGATTCCTTCGTACGACAATGTTCCAACGGCACTGAACGCCATGAACATCGCGACCATCATTCCCCAGTCACCGACGCGGTTCGTGACGAATGCTTTCTTGCCGGCAGTAGCGGCGGAGTCACGTGTGTGCCAGAAAGAGATGAGGAAATAGGAACATGCCCCCACGCCTTCCCAACCCAAGAACGTGACCAGAAGGTTTTCGCCCAGCACCAACATCAACATGGAGAACACGAACAAGTTCAAGTACATGAAGAACTTGGGGAACTTTGGATCGCCGTGCATGTAACCAATGGCGTACAAGTGGATAAGCGAGCCGATTCCGGTGATGAACAAAGCCATGGTGATGCTGAGTGGATCTACAAGCCACGCCATATCGATCTCTAATGAACCAACGGGTACCCACGAGAACAGAGTGACGACACGGTGGCGCTCTTCTGTGGGCAATGACAACAGTTCGAAATAGGTGAGAGCGACAACAACAAATGACGAAGCCGTCATGAGCGTTGCCAATACTCCCGCGTACGGCTCTCCAAGTTTGCGCCCAAAGAGAACAATGAGGAGAAACCCTGTGAGCGGAAGGGCAGGAACAAGCCAGATGAGGTCCAACATGAGTTCGTTATCCCTTCAGCGCCGTCAGGTCATCGGCAGTAAGGCCGTTTCGACGTCGCATGATTGCCACAACAATTCCCAGTCCGACAACTACTTCTGCCGCAGCAACCACCATGACGAAAAAGACAACAACTTGTCCATTGATGTCGTTCACAGCGGTAGCGAGGGTGACAAAGGTGAGGTTGACCGCATTCAACATGAGTTCAATACACATGAACATGACCAAGGGGTTACGGCGAACCATCACTCCGAATGTGCCAATGCCAAACAAAACGGCCGCCAAGATGAGGTACCACGTGTCGGTGGGCTGAATTGCAGCAATCATTGACGTCACTTCCCTGCTCCGCTCGACTTCACGCGACGAGCCATAAGGACCGTTCCGATGACTGCAACCAAAAGAAGCACCGAAGTGAGTTCAAATGCAAAAACGTTGTCGCTGAAAATAGAACGTGCGAGTTGGCGAACGTTTCCGTCGGGGTTCTCCACTGTGGTGGCGGCGATTCCGCTGCCACGACTCACCAGGACATCGTCGGCTGCAACGATGGCGGCGATGAGAATGCCCATGATGCCCAGGCCGATGATGGCGGCAAGGGGACGTTGCACCGTAATGGGTTCAATGTTGATGTCTTCTGTCTTGTCGACACCCAACAACATGATGACGAACAGAAAAAGAACCACGATTGCGCCGGCGTACACAATGACCTGAACAGCCGCCAGAAAGTGTGCGTTGTGAGACACAAACATGACAGCAATGCCGAACAAGGTAAGTACCAAGCTGAGTGCAGCATGAACGGGATTCGAGCGCGTGATGACACCGAGGGCTCCGCCCAGCACCATGGCAGCTGCCAACACAAAGACCACCAGTTCCATTAGTGGTCCTCTCCGTCCGATGCATCGCGAACATCTTGCGTTGGTTCAGGACTACGAACTCCGTATCCCAACTCGCCACTCCACGAGACCACACCTTCAAAAGTTGCATCTCCAGCAGGTGCGGTTGCACGCATCCAGCCAGAAGTGTTGAGGTCTTCTCCCTCGCGCCAGTCTTCCCACGGCATGTGCTGAGGTTTGCCATCGTCTCCGACAAGAAGTTCCGACTTTGTGTAAATGGCATCGCGACGATTGGTGAATGAGAACTCAAACAATTTTGTTTCAGTAATGGCCTCGGTAGGACACGCCTCGACGCACAAGTCGCAGTGGATGCAACGCAAGTAGTTGATCTCGTAGACAAATCCGAATCGCTCACCTGGAGATGTTGGATTGTCGGGATCGTTGTCGGCACCACGAACGTAGATGCACTTTGCCGGACACACACCGGCGCACAGCTCGCAACCAATGCACTTCTCCATACCGTCTTCATAACGGTTCAGAACGTGTCGACCGTGCAGACGCTCTGGCTTCTCAATCTTCTCGTCGTGCTCGTCACGGTTCTTGCGCTTAAATACGCGACCGCCCGAGTATTCCGTTGTGACCTTGTTCTTTGCACCATGCTGACGCATAGTGACGAGGAATCCACCGAAGTAACCCATTAGAAGCTCGCTCCGTTCTTTTCGCGATTGCGTCGGCTGACGACGTGAGCCGCTTGCAGCAATGCGTATCCGACAATGAGAACAATGGCCGACACGATGGTGACAACTGCCTGATCCCATCCGGCTTCACGACCCACACGTTGAGCGGCCAGCAACATAAACCATCCGAGCGATGCAGGAATGAGAATGCGCCATCCAAGGTCCATTAGTTGGTCATAGCGGAAACGCGGCAAAGTTGCTCGGAACCACACGTAGATGTAAAGGAACACAAGAACCTTTAACAACAACCACACGGTTCCTTCAAGCGCATTCGGAAGAAGCGGAATGTCGAGGGTGGTGTTACCAATGCTGATGGGCTGAGGACCACCAAAGAACAATGTGACAATGAGGGCCGACATTGTGATGGTGTTCATGAATTCAGCAAGGAAGAATAGAGCGAATCGAATTGATGAATACTCAGTATTGAATCCGCCAACTAGTTCTTGCTCTGCTTCCACCAAGTCAAATGGTGGACGATTCAATTCCGCCGTTGCGGCAATAAGGAAAATGAAGAACGGAACGAATCCGGTAGCAACAAAGTTCCAATTACCAAGACTTGATTGCATGTCCACAATTCCAGCGGTGGACAAAGTTCCAGAGACAAGAAGTACTGCACCGAGAGACAAACCAAGTGCGGCTTCATAGGAGACCATTTGTGCGGTCGCACGAACTGAACCCAGCAACGGGTACTTCGAACCACTTGACCAGCCAGCGAGCATGATTCCGTAGACAGCAATTGACGAGATAGCTAACGCGAACAGCACTCCAACTGGTGGATCGGCCAATTGCAGACGTGTTTCGTGGCCGAACAACGTGACGAGGCCACCCTTGCCATCACGGAAATCGCCGCCGAGTGGGATGATGGCAAACGCCAAGAACGCCGGCACTAATGCCAAATACGGAGCAAGACGAAAAACAAGTCGATCGGAGCGCTCCGGCAGAAGATCTTCTTTGAAGAACAACTTTGTTCCGTCGGCCAATGTTTGTAGAAGTCCCCATGGACCTGCTTTGTTGGGACCAACACGGTTTTGCATGCCCGCAATGACTTTGCGCTCAAACCACACCATGAGCATGGTGGCCACAAGACCCACCACAAAAACAATGAGAACCTTCAACAAGACAATGAACAGTGGAGTCCACAAAAGCCCACCTTCAAGAAGTGGATCGACAGCAATCAAAGAAATCATGAGACGGACTCGATTCTCACATCAATCACGGACTCGTTACGACGAACCAATTCGCGAATGTCTGCGCCTGGCTGATTGAACGGAACGATTGCTGTTCCGCGTGGCACTGACTCGGAAACAAAAACTGGCAGGACAACAGAACTGTGTGCGTTTGAAACACGAACATTGCTTCCGACCGCAGCACCAACACGCTCGAGGTCGAGTGGGTGAATAGTGACGCATGCACCAGTAGCAAGGTTGGACAATGCTGGACTTGTTGCAGTGCCCACTGCTTTGTCGTACAACTTGCGTCCCATTGCAACACGGAACTCGTAGGAGTTACGAGGAGCAGCAGGCGCTACAGCGAGAGGTGTGCGAACAGGCGATGGCACCGAAACAACCACTCCGTCTCGCTTGATGGCAACCGATGTTGTGGTTGAACCGAAGCCAGGAACTGTTGACGCCATCTTCTTTTGTACGTCGGCCAAAGTGGTGACTGCAAGATCATGACCAAGCGAGTCGGCAAGTTCGGCAGCGATCATCCAGTCGGCGCGTGATGTGCCGCGTGCAGTGATCTTCTGCACCACATTCGTTACCCGGCCTTCAAGATTCATTGTTGTGCCGTCTTTTTCGCCATATGCCGCCACAGGCAACACTATGTCTGCATGTGCAGCAGATGGCGTGAGGAATGTGTCGAGTGCAACAACACACTTTGCTCCGGCAATTCCGCGACGGGCGAGATCGGCATCGGGTACATCGCTGAGTGGGTCTGCACCAAGCAAGATGAGGCATTCAACCCGACCATTTGCTGATGCTTCCAAAATTGCTGCGGCATCGGATCCACCACGAGGAGCAAGGCCAACCGACAGTGCACCGCGAACATTTCCGCGACGCAATACAGGAAGCACTGTTGCTGAAGGAACAACGTTGAAGACTGCATCGACTGCAGACAGTGTGTGAGCAGCAGACTCGGCCAAGTTGCCGCGACCGGCGACAACAACTACAGGCCCCGACGACAACTGGGCGGCGACTTGTGCATCGGCCAGTAACGACTGAACAACTGATGACGTTGTTCCCGATTCAGCGCGAACAGAACGCCATGCATTCTTGGTAAGTCCGGTCTCGGTTGCCGACACTTCAATGATTCGAATGCGCTTCTTCTCAGCAGCATCACGTAAGCGAATGTGAAGAACAGGAAGTTCTTCTTTTAGGTCGGGTGCAAGCAAGATGACTGTTCCGCCGGCACACGCTGAGTCGATTGTTGCTTGCGGATAGCTAAAGATGTCGGTGGGTAAACCATCGTCAAGTTGTGCGTCGCGCAGCGAGATACCGATTGCATCGGCCAACTGCGCCCACATAAACGCATCTTCGTTTGTTCCGCGTGCACCACCAAGAATGGCAACGGAGCCAGGCGACGCATGGCGAAGTGTGCGCGCGATGCTGTCCATTGCTTCGGACCATGATGTCTGCGCAAACGAATCACCCGACTTCACGAGTGGGTGTTCGAGACGGTCTTCGGAGTTAACAGACTGGAAGTTGAAACGACCGCGGTCGCACAACCAGCCCCAGTTCACGGGATCGCTGTCAACACCTTGGTAACGAAGCAGTTCGTCACGACTTGATTGGACAACTGTTCGACAGCCAACTGAACATGTGGTGCATGTGCTTTCGCGTTGTTCAAGGTCCCACGGGCGAGCCTTGAATCGATACGGCTGCGCAGTAAGTGCGCCTACGGGACAGATTTGGACAGTGTTGCCCGAAAAGTACGAAGCGAACGGTTCATCGGGGAATGTCATGACCTGCGTGTTGTTGCCGCGTTGCGTGAAACTAATGAGCGGGTCACCCGCTACTTCATCGGCGAAACGCGTACAACGGTCACACAAAATGCAACGTTCACGATCCAGGAAAACAAGGTCGCTAATGGGGATTGGCTTTTCGTAGTGACGCTTCTCTTCGACGAAACGGCTCTCGCCAGCACCATGACTAAAGGCCTGATCTTGCAGCGGGCACTCGCCACCCTTGTCACACACGGGACAGTCGAGTGGGTGGTTGGCAAGAAGCAACTCAATGATGCCTTCTTGCGCGCGCTTCACTTGTGGAGTGTCGGTACGAACCACTTGACCATCGGCGACGGGTGTCATGCAGCTGACGACCATCATTGGCCCACGAGGACCTTCCACTTCGACCAAGCACTGACGGCACATACCAACAGAACTCATACGCGGGTGGTAACAAAAACGCGGAATGAATTCATCGGCGCGATCTGCTGCAGCGATGATGAGTTCGCCCTTACGCGCAGCAACGGACTTGCCATTGATGGTGATGCTGACCGCGTTGGGATCTGGGTCGGGCATTTCTGCCACGTCTGCGGAGTTATCGATAGTTGTCATTGCCCCACCGCCGTAACAGGAATGAGAGTGCGCTTTGTGACGCGTGCTTCAAATTCACTGCGGAACAAGGTAAGTGCCGAGTGAACTGGTGCATACGCCGATGGTCCGACGAAACAAATTGTGTTCATGCGATATGGGAACGGCACAGCAGTGAGTCCGAGTTTTTCGTTTGACGCGTGCGGGAATGCACCCGGACAAATTGATTCGCCCACTTCCATCAACTGATCGAGATCTGCATCTGTTCCCTTGCCATCGACAACGCGCGACAAGATGCGCTCTAACCAAGTTCCACCTTCGCGGCATGGCGTGCACTTGCCACACGATTCATGTGCGTAGAAACGAGTGAGCGTGAGTGCGGCACGTGGGATGTCGGTGGTGGAGTCCATGACCATGATGGCGCCAGAACCCAACATCGAACCTGCGGGTCCGACTTGACTTGCTTCAAACGGAAGATCTAACTGATCGGGCGTGAACCAAGGTGCGGAACCGCCACCAGGAACAAACGCCTTTAGTTCATTACCGTTGCGAATCCCTTGACAGAACTCGTCGCCGTACAAGAGATCGCGGAACGTTGTTGTTCCGTTGATGATTTCGTACACACCGGGACGATTAACGTGACCCGACACTGCGACCATACGTGTGCCAGGAGAAGTTGCCGTGCCGATAGCGGTGTATGCATCTGCGCCATTGCGCAACAACCACGGCAAGTTGGCCAACGTTTCCACGTTGTTCACAATTGTCGGTTGTCCATACAACCCAATCGCTGCGGGGAAATACGGAGGCTTCAAACGTGGCATTCCACGATTGCCTTCAAGACTTTCAATCAGCGCAGTCTCTTCGCCCACTACGTATGCACCAGCACCCCAATGCAGCACGATGTCAACAGAAAACTTTGACCCGAGAATGTTCTTGCCTACGTAACCCGCGGCGTATGCCTCGTTCAATGCGTTTGCAACACGCTCTTGTGCGAGCGCCATTTCACCACGGATGTAGAGGAAGCACTGCGACAAGCCAGCGGCGTAACACGCAATAAGGCAGCCTTCAATCAACTGGTGAGGATCGCGTTCCATCAGCAAACGGTCCTTGTAGGTGCCGGGCTCACTTTCGTCGCCATTCACCACCAGATAACGAGGCCACACACCTTGAGGAGTAAGACCCCACTTGTTGCCTGCAGGGAATCCTGCGCCACCGCGACCAAGAACTGTTGCTGTCTTTACTTCGTCGTGGATGTCTGATGCTGGACGACCAAGTGCGGCACGCAAACCTGCATATCCCTCAGTTGCGAGATAGCGCTGCAATGTATAGGAGTCTTCGTATTCGAAACGTGAGGTAACGATCTTCGGGCGATCTCCTGGATAAAAGCCAGGTGCGTGTGCCCATGTGCCGCCGGGATTGCTTGTCATAGTGCAGCCTTCCCGTCGAGCCATACAGGGCCTTCGGTAACGAGTTCTGGATCTACTGCGCCAACTCCGCGATCTGCAGGAATGTGTTGACGCGTCACTGCCAATGTTCCGTGTTGTGGAATTTCATCGGTGAGTTGACCAGACGACAGTTGGTTCACAAGGTCATCGAAGTTCTGCGACGTTACGCGGAATCGGTAGCGGTAGTTCACCTGTAAACAAGGGGCTTCCGTGCAAGCTGCTTGGCACTCTGCGCGTTCTAACGTGAACATTCCGTCGGGCGTTGTTCCGCCCATGTGAATTCCTAAGCGTTCCTCGGCGTGATGCATCAGTTCTTCTGCACCCATGAGTGCGCACGACATAGTTCCGCAAATATTGATGAGGTACTTGCCCACTGGTTCGAACTTAAACATTTCGTAGAACGATGCTGTTCCGTACACTTCGGCCGACGTTGCGCCAACAAGTTCACCAATGTGAGCCATTGCTTCGTTGGTGATATAACCATCTTGCTCTTGCGCAAGATGAAGCAACGGAATAGTTGCTGAACGCGGCTTTGGATAGCGACCGATGATTTCACGCGCAAGACGTACGTTGTCTTCGTTTAGGCGAGCCATTAGCGATCAACCTCCCCCAACACTGGGTCGACAGATGAAATAACGGCAACAGCGTCGGCAACCAAACCGCCGCGCATCATGTGCGGCAACGCCTGAATGTTGACGAATGACGGTGCGCGCATGTGCATGCGGTACGGAGTAGAAGAACCATCGGACACGATGTAACAACCAATTTCTCCACGTGGACTTTCAATGGCGACGTACACTTCGCCCTCGGGCACTTTGAATCCTTCGGTGAAGATCTTGAAGTGATGAATGAGTGCTTCCATTGATTCGTCAATACGCGCACGTGGTGGTGGCGTGACCTTCTTGTTCTGGATGCGATAGTCACCAGAGGGCATGCGGTCGAGAATTTGGTACACGATGCGCATTGACTCGCGAATCTCGTTGAAGCGAATCGCATAGCGGTCGTATGCATCGCCGTGTTGACCAACAATGACATCGAATTCAACGTCGTCGTACTTGAGATATGGCATCTCGCGACGAAGGTCCCATGGGACTCCTGTTGAGCGAAGGATGGGGCCCGTTGCACCAAGAGCCATAGCTTCACGCGCCGTGATAGCGCCGACACCTTGCAGACGGTCGCGCCAGATTGGCTGACCTGTCATGAGGATGTCGTACTCTTCTAAGCGAGATGGAAGGTTGTTGAGAATTTCCAGTACGTCGTCACGCCATCCGGCAGGAAGGTCTGCTGCAAGTCCTCCAGGTCGAATGAAGTTGTGGTTCATTCGAAGTCCAGTGACTTTCTGGAAGAAACGAAGAACTTCTTCACGCTCGCGCCAGCCGTACAACATCATGGACACTGCACCAATGTCCATTCCGTTTGTGGCGAGGAACAACAAATGGCTGCTCATGCGGTTGAGCTCAGACAGCAACATGCGCATCCACACCGCGCGTTCTGGAATGTCGCCATCGATTCCCAACAACTTTTCGACGGCTAACGAGAACACCAACTCGTTATTGAGTGGTGACAAGTAGTCCATACGTGTGACATTGGTGCCACCCTGCATGTACGTGAGCGACTCACCAGTCTTTTCCATGCCAGTGTGCAAGTAACCAATAATTGGCTTGCAGCGCAAAACTGTTTCACCTTGCAGTTCCAACATCAGGCGAAGCACGCCGTGTGTACTGGGGTGCTGCGGACCCATGTTGATGATCATTGTCTGATCTTCGGGCGCTTCCGTTTGAACTTCAGCAAGCTTTGCTGCTTCAGATTCACTCAGGCGCAACACCGCGCCTACTTCGCGAAAGAGTTCCTTGGCACTCAGTTCGCTACGTGATCGAAGTTCTTGTCCACCTTCGTTGGTTCCTGCAGAAATAATGGTGCTCATGAATGCGACCCTTTGAACTGAACAGGAATAGAGCCTTGGTCGTAGTCCTTACGCAGCGGATGGCCATCCCAGTCTTCGGGCATCAAAATTCGTGTCATGTCAGGATGGCCAGTGAAGGTGATCCCGAACATGTCGTATGTTTCGCGTTCGTGCGCTTCAGTGCCGGGGTGCAGATCAAACAGCGAAGGTAGTTCGGCGTCGGACTCTGGCACTTGAACACGCAGACGCAAACGGTCCCGCAATGTAAGCGACAAAAGGTTCACTACTACTTCAAAACGCTCGGGCTGAATACCTTCACCAACAGTGCGCGTGGGCATTCCTAGGTAGTCGACACCAGTGAGATCGACGCACATGTCGTACCCGTCGGCCAACAAGGCTTTTACCGTTGCCACGTAGTTCTCTCGTGACACGAGAATGACCCGCTGACCACGCGATGACACAACTGGGCATCCGTGAAGAGTCTCGACAGTCTCCACCGTTGTCTCTACTGCATCACTCATGACTACTTCGATCCGAGAGAGACGGACGCAGTTGAAGAACTTTCAGCAGACAATTCGATGCCTGCTCCTGCTCCGGTTGCTGAACGACGACGCATAATTTCGCCGTCTTCAATTAACTGGTGCAGGGTTTCAATTGCGTGAATGAGAGTTTCAGGAGTTGGCGGGCAACCTGGCGCATACACATCGACCGGAACAATTTGATCGACGCCTTGAACAATTGCGTAGTTGTTGAACATTCCGCCACTTGATGCACAGACACCCATGGAGATAACCCACTTGGGTTCCATCATTTGGTCGTACACCTGACGAAGAACTGGAGCCATCTTCTGGCTAACACGACCGGCAACAATCATGATGTCGGCCTGACGTGGCGACGCACGGAACACTTCCATTCCGAATCGTGAAATGTCGTAGTGCGAGGCACCCGTGCCCATCATTTCAATGGCACAACATGCAAGACCAAACGAAGCACCCCAACTAGAACGTGATCGCGCCCACTTCACTAAGTCTTCAATGCGAGCGGTGACAAAATTATGTTCAATGCCGCCAAGACCGTCGTCTGCAATGTTCTGAACGAGACCCATTACGCGGCCTTTCCGTCATTTGCTGCGCGTCCTTCAGAACCAACAACACGAACAGTGCGACGAGGAGTAATCGCTGGACCATCGGCGATGATTTCGCTTCCGTTGGCACGCTTCATTGGGCCCCAATCGAGTGCGCCACGAGCAACCATGTACACAAATGCAACAAAGAACACCGCACTAAAGGCGACCATTTCAAAGAATCCAAAGGCGCCGAGGAATTCACGATCGACGGCGTATGGATACGCAAAGATGAGTTCAATGTCGAACATGACGAACAACATGGCGATGACATAGAAGCTGACAGGGAAACGCTCTGGTGGTTCACGACCAGGAACAATGCCGCACTCATATGGTGCTTCTTTCGCAGAGTTGGGTCTGTTAGGAGCCAACAAACGCGACGCTACAAGACTAAGTACGCCAAAAAGAACAGCCAGCACCGTGAGCACAACGATTGGTAGGTACTGACCCATGGCTTAAGCCACCGGCGACTTGAGTGCGAGATTTCCTCGTAACAGCGCTTCGCGGCGGTGAAGAACCCATGCGAGCAAGAAGAAGATAATTCCGGAGCCGATGGCAATAAGAATTGCTGGCTGACGCTTTGCACCAAGGTCGCGAATCATGACCACATAGCGATGAGGCTGAGTGGTGTCGATTTGTGCGCGTGCTGGCGCACGACCTGGCTCTGTTCGCTGTTCAACAAGTGGTGCAACTTCAACAATGGAGTAGCGGGGCTTGTGGAAGAACGCGAAGAAGTCAAGCGACTCGGTGATGAGCGGATAACGCTCGCCTCCCTTGTCATACACATTGACCGAGATGTATTCGCCTGCGGAAAACTCTTCTGCCTCAATCTGGATGATTTCATCTGATGAAGCGACAGCTTGACCACGACGTGGGTCGGACTCGTCAAGAACGGTCCAACCATCTTCAACAAGAGTCTTCGAAACCTTCTCTGCGGCGGCAGGAGCATCGAGTCCGGCTACATCGATAGGCGCATCGAGTACTTCAGCTCGATTCAGTAATGATCCGTCTCGAACAATGGTGATGGGCTCGGCGGGCTCCCATGTTGGCACGGGTCCTTGAAGACCAATTCCGTAGATGGCCCACACAATTGCCATAGACATCATCCATCCGGCAAATGCAGTTGCGGTGATGAGAAAGCCGAGGCGCGCGCCAACGTTTGTTCCCAAGATGAGATAGGTGCCACCAATAAGAGTGACAAACATAACGAGAACAACGACGATGCCGCGAAGGCCCGGGTTGAAATCAATTGCGAGAAGTGTGGACAACATCAGAGGCTCCGAACGTATTCAACAATTAACTTGACTTGCTCATCGGTGTACATCTGACCGAAGCCAGGCATACGACCGCTTCCTTGTCCCTGTTCTCCGTAGCGCTTTCCGTATTCAGAACCAGCCTTAATGAATTCGATCATGTCTTTTTGGCTAGGGAACTGACGGATGGAAGACCCGCCGGTGAGGTTTGGACCAAAGGCTCCGCCACCTGTTGCTTGTGGATCGCCGTATGACCAGCCCTTTGTGTGGCAACGCGCGCATGAGTACGCTCCTGAACCGAGGTCGAGATTGAACAACGCTTCACCAACAGATCCGTAGACCTTGTCGTCAAAAAGACGTTGTGCTTCTTCCATGACTTCAGCATTTTTGGCTTCTGGAAGCTGTCCTTCATCACACGTGGGGTTGTAGTACGCACGTGTCTCGGCGCAACCGTCTTGTGGAATCTGAATTGACTTCATGTAGTCAATAAGAGTGGTGACAGCCTGATCTGTGAGAGGTCCACCGCCAATGGTTCCCCACGCAGACATTGGCGAGAACGGACGGCCGTAGTTCAAGATGAAACGAATCTCATCCTCGCTGAATCGATACAGAACCGTGTTGAGAGCTGGTGCTTTCCATGACACGGACTTCACTTCGCCAGTCTTCGGATCGGTAACCGCATACGCAGCAACACCGCCGGTTGCCTTCATGCCACCATGGCATCCGGCGCAGTTAAATCCGCCATCTGCAGTGGGTGCAAACAACTTTCCGCCCCACTTCACGAAACGCTTTTCAAAACCAAACTCGGCTTCAGCCTGGCGGTTCGGTTCAAGAATCCAATACAGCGGCAAAGAAATGGTGATGATGACAAGGAACAACAAACCAAGAACTTGAACACGTTCGAGGCGTGGACCTTCAAGGTCTTCATCGTCGTAATACGGACGACGGTTAGCTGCGAGTTTTTGCTCGGCACCAACTTCGGTGCGACCCTTGCGAATGTTGAAGAGACCGTAGAGAATCCATCCGCCAATTGACGTGAGGAGAATGATCCAAGCAATTGATGTGCTGGTTGACGCCAACATGATTAGTGACCTCCTGCGCCGACGCAGTGCGGACCTTCGGCTTCTTGACCAGTGGTGTTCACACCTACAGCAGGACCTGCAAAGACTGCGCCGGTATCAATGGTGAGTTGGCCATTGCTGACGGACACTGCGAACCGATCCATGCCACGGGGCGCTGGGCCACCCTTCTTTTCGCCAACACGGTTGTACTGCGAACCGTGACACTGGCATTCAAACCATTGCGAGCTCTTGCATTCTGGAACACGGCATCCGAGGTGTGGACACTTCTGGTACAGCGCAACGATGCCTGCCTGCATTCCGGCAAACACTGGTGCTTGCGAACCGTAGACAGCTTGCGCCTTACCGATTGATGCTTTTGGATACTCGGTAATCCAGGCGCGTGCTTCTGCAAGGTAATAGAAACCTTTGTTGGCACGAATGTTGGCAACAATGTCATCAACTTTTCCGGCGCTGATTTTTGAACCAAAGCCTCCGTCGGCGCCCTTCCACAAGAACGCAAGAACAGATGCACCGAATGCACCAATGCTTGCTCCCATGAGTGTGACAGCTGTGCGGTTGAAGAACATACGACGTGAAACACCAAGCGCTTCTTCGTCTGGTGCAACAAATGGTGCGATCTCTACAGGAGCGGCCTTCACGATGTCGGTGCTGCGAGCAGATGCTTCTACTTCACGACCTGTGCTTGCGGCAGCGCCCACGGTTGCTTTGCGGTCACGCGAGCGTGTTTCGCGTGACAGTGCTCCAGCACCACGCACGTCGGTGCTGCGTGCAGAAGTGAACACAACAATTGCGCCAAACACAATTGCTGCAATCACCACGATTGCGATTACGAATCCGGTACTCATGCCTGTTTCGTTCCTTGTCTGTCGTTACGTCGAATAGTCATTGTTGGGGGTTGATCACAACTCGAAGAAGATTCCGTCCCGCCATGGGAAGGTGAAGTTGAATCCGGGGCCGCGGAAGAATGAACCGATGATGGTGAGCACTGCCCAGAAAATAAGGAACATGGTCATCATGGATGTCATGAACTTGCGATCTTCAGGCTTGTTCGATGCATTGCGGTCGAGGTATGGCGCAAGGATGAGCGCAACAAGGCCCATTCCGGGAAGCGTTACACCCGCGATCATTGGGTGGAACATTGTGAGAAGTTCCTGAAGGCCCAAGAAGTACCACGGTGCTTTTGATGGGTTCGGTGTGTTGTTGAAGTCGGCTGCTTGAAGCAACGGCGCATTAACAACCCACGAGAACACGAACAAGAAAGCGGTGAGCGCAAGACCTGCGACAAACTCCACTGCAAGAAGGTGTGGCCATGTGTGCACTTTGTCTACAGGTGCAGCCTTTGCTTCTTGAATGGATCCGGACTTCACAACTGTGAGCAAACGCTGAGTGTGACCACCAGGGCCTGCACCAACAGGTACGCCGCCCGCTGGAGCAGCAGCAACTACTGCGGCACCAGCGCCAGATGCTTTCGTGCGGTCAAGTAATGCATCGGGGATGCGATCGCCACCTTCAGAAGCAGACGCATCTGAAGGACTAGCTGCTTTGTCACGAGCAGCTTGTGCTCGCTTCAAAAGGTGTTCGGGGATTTCAGTCATGTTGTGTTTTCCCTTCGATCACAAAGGTCCGGAGATTCCGCCGTCCTTACGGACGCGCCAGAAGTGAATAGCCATGAAGATGACGATGACGAAAGGAAGCATGAGAACGTGAAGCACGTACCAGCGCAACAACGTTTCCGATCCAATTTCAACGCCACCCAAAAGAACGAAACGAACTTGTGAGCCGAACACTGGTGTGTAACCCATCATGTTTGTACCCACGGTGACGGCCCAAAGCGCCAACTGGTCCCATGGCAACAAGTAACCGGTGAATGAGAGCAGCAATGTCAGCGTGAGCAAGATAACTCCGATAACCCAGTTGAACTCACGTGGTGGCTTGTATGCGCCGTGGTAAAAAACGCGTGCCATGTGAAGGAACACGGTGAGCACCATGATGTGCGCACCCCAGCGATGCATGTTTCGAATAAGCAGACCGAACGTCACTGATGTTTGCAACGTTTGAATGTCTTGCCACGCGTTTGCACCTGTTGGTCGATAGAAGAACATCAAGAAGATGCCTGTCACGGTGAGCAAGATGAACACGAAGAAACTGAGTCCACCAAGACACAAGGTGTAACTCACCTTCACTGCATGACGCTTCACCTTTACGGGGTGCAAGTGATACAGCACCGAGTTCATGATGACGTACGAACGGTTACGCGGGCTATCGGTGTAACCCTTACGGAAGATTGATCCGGGACGGAAGATGGAGTTCCACGCTTGGCTGCCCTGAATTTGCGCACCAATTTTTGCGGCACGTTCCTTCAGCGTGGGACGGGGGTTATCAAGCACTTTTGCCATTATTCATTCACCTCAGAGGCGCATTCCGTAGCCGTAGCCATGGTTGTTTGTTCGGGTATGACTGTCACCATCGGGTGAAGGCGCACCGGCCTTGCCCAAGATGATGACTCCAGTAGGACAGCGATCGACGCACAGTGCACAACGCGTACACACGTCGTCGTCGATGATGAAAATCACATTGTCGGAAGGGTCTTCGCCAGGAAGTTCTGTTCCTTGCGCTTCGGCAACTGCGTCGGGAGTGACCATGTGAATGCACTTCCAAGGGCAGATGTCCACGCAGCCTTCGCACATGATGCATTCACTTTGGTCGATGTGAATGAACTGCTTGGGCTTTACAGCCTTTCCGAGGTAATCGGCGTCCACCTCAACCAGTTGATACTCGGTTGACCATTCGGGCATTGGTGGATTGGCGTCGGTACGTGCCATGAGAAATCAGCTCTTTCGCACCAAAGGACGGCCGTAGGACGATGTTTCAAGTTCTTTGTTGGTTTTCTCGCCACGCTTCTGCCACCACACGAACAGATAAATCATGAGACCGACGTAAATGACGTGAATGACAACCACGATGATGTCGCGCAGCGCCTCGTAACTAATGGTGAAGGGGAAGTTGCCGCCGCCAGCCTTGTGCTTCAACAAATCGAATGGGCCGTAGATGAGCTTGTCTTTACGCCAACCAAGATCATTGTCGGCATGAACGATGAACTGGTGAGGCACAACGCCGAATGCAAGGAACATCACGAAGAACACATACACGCTGCCAACCATTGCTTCACCCCAGGTAACAGGAGCACCAACAGGGCGACGCTTTCCATACGGAATAACGGCTAACGCCATCGCCGTTGTAACGACGAAGGAAAAAATAAAGGCCTGGTTCATTCCGGGCCATTTGAGGATGTCAATCGCGAGCATGGACTGTTCTACTTCTCCGGTCCTGGGTGACGGTTTGGTCCTTGGGGCAGGTGCCTAAGCACTATGAACACTAGCCATCGCCCTACCCCTTGGACCTATTTCCGTTTCAACAAATTGGTCACCTCGCAGCAGGTCCGAGGGCCCTTCCAGATTGTGCTTTTGTGCGGATTTTGTGCGTTTGTGAAAAAATGCACAAAATCCCGATGCCCCTCGGGCTCGACAGCCGTCACGCCGATTGATTGCGGTCAGGCAGGCGAATTTGTCTATCGTGGAAGGGTCAGACACCAAAAGAGGTGGGCATCCGCTCGCCTCAGTGGTCTGAGCAGGTCTTCCGAGAGGTAATAGAAGTGACCGAGATCCCCGAGCACCTTCTCAATCGTTCCAAAGCACGTCGCGAGTCTGCGTCTGGTGACGGCGCGTCTGGTGCGTCACCAGCCGTCGCTGCATCGTCAACCCCAGCTGCTGCAACACCAGCAAAGGCTGCTGAAGCTCCAAAGCCAAAAGCAGTTGTGCCAGATCCCGCATACGTTGTCGCTGCAAAGACACGTCGCAAGATTCCATTCTGGGCAATGTCTGCGTTGTCTCTTCTTCCACTGTGGGCTGGCGTGTACTTGCTGGCACTCACACCCGAAGACAAAGTTGTTGAAGGTCCACGCTCAATGGGAACTGCTGTGTACTCCGGATGTGCTGGTTGCCACGGCGCCGACGGTGCTGGTGGTGCAGCAGGCCAAGTGTTGTACCAAGGTTCAGTCCTCAAAACTTTCCCGCACATTGAAGACATGTTGAACTTCGTTTATAACGGTAGCCAAAAGTTTGTTGCTGCTGGTCTTGCAACATACGGCGATCCAAACCGCGAAGGCGGAGCGCACAAGCCATTGGGTTACAACGGCAACCCAATGCCTATGCAGGGTGAAAAAGCTGGTGGCGGACTTTCCGAATATCAAATTCTCGCAGTTGCATGCCACATTCGATACGACCTCGCCGGAGCAGATCCCGAAGATGAGCAATGGGCCGCGGAGTATGAAACTTGGTGCTCACCTGAGTCAGAAATCTTTAAGGCTCTCCAAAGTGGCGCTACAAGTTTCGACACCATTGCGAAAGACTTTGACATGCTTGAAACAAAGCCACGCGAAGTTGGCACCGAGCCACGTCTCGGCAGCAGCAGATAATTCTCTAGTTACTAGAGCACACAACAGACACCACGTTGTCTGTTGTGAGATTCACTAACGATGTACTAGCCGCATCGGGAAACCGTGTGATGAAGTCGCGCAGAGTTGATGTGTCAATGTCTCCGCAGTCTCTCTTCACTGGCGTTGCAAGTTTCACTACCCAACCGTTGCGCAGAATGCCTTCGTCGCCGTTCGCTTGCATATCGATGAGACCCGGAAGAGTGAGGTACTGCAGACCATTTGCTTTGTCTGCAGGAACCAACGCAAACCACACCACAGATTCACCCAACATGTCTGCCAACAAAACGCATGCGTTTGGAGTCACAAAATCTGTACACGCTGGAACTGCGTCGTAATCGTCAACAAGTGTTCCTTCAGCAATGGTCAGCACGCGGAGATCGTCCAATGCAAGTCGCATGGCGCCCGAAGAAGTGCTTCCCCCATCTTGTGACCAACCAACATCGGTGTTGACCGAATTGACGCTGGCCACTAAATCAATCTTGTGCAGAACGTCTGTTGGGGTGAGCGTGTCTGGGGAATTCAGTGACGCATAGATGCCGTTACCCAGAAATAAAGCCGCAAGCGCAACTCCGGCACCAATGAACACTGCGCGACGATTCAATTGCGCAAGCCTCCGAGTGCAACTGATGTTCGATGTGCAAGTTGTTCCATGACTTCGTCCGTGTGAGCAAGCCCTACAAAGAGAGCCTCATACGCACCAGGGGCCATGCCAATTCCGGCGTCCAACATTGCATGGAAAACCTTTGCATACATTTTCTCGTCTGTTGTTTTCGCCTCGTCAAAGTTTGTAGGTGCATCGGTGAGCGCATCGCCGAAATGCATACCCACCAATGTCCCGACAACTGGGAACTGTGCACGAATTCCGTTTGACGCGCAGGCATCACGTAGTAGCGCCGACAGATTTCGAGCGCGAGCAAGAAGTTCCATGTATACGTCGCCCGTTAGTTCATTCAATGCAGCAAGACCAGCAGCGGTAGCTAGTGGATTACCCGCCAATGTTCCGGCGTGAAACACACTGCCCAAAGGCGTGAGGTTTTCCATGATGTCGCGACGACCACCTACTGCACCAATAGGTAAACCACCACCAATTACCTTGCCGAAACAGGTGAGGTCGGGGCGAACGTCGTACTTTGCTTGCGCGCCACCCGTGCCAAGTCGAAATCCGGTGATGACTTCGTCAAACACAAGAAGTGCTCCCACGCGATCACATTCGGTACGTAACCCCTCGAGAAAACCGGGAGAGGGAGCAACAACTCCCATGTTGGCCGCAACAGGTTCCACAAACACGGCGGCAACGTCGTTGTCGAGAACAGGCACCACGTTGTATGGAAGAACCCACGTATTCGCTACTGCTTCTTCGGGTACACCAGCAGTTCCGGGCAGACCAAGTGTTGCGAGTCCACTTCCGCCAGCTGCTAATAACGCATCGGTTGCGCCGTGAAAGTTGCCATTGAATGTGACTATTCGCTTACGACCAGTTGCTCCACGAGCAAGACGCACAGCTGTACTGGTTGCTTCGGTGCCACTGTTCATGAAGCGCACTCGCTCGCATGACGGAACTCGCTCGCCAATGGCTTCTGCCAACTTCATCTCACGTGGCGTCGGTGCACCATACGAGGTTCCGTCACCGGCAGCCGCGCGGATTGCCTCTGTCACTTTCGGATGTGCGTGGCCCAAGATAATGGCGCCGTAACTTTGCACAAGGTCAAGAAGTTCGCGACCTTCCACATCCCATACGCGCGCACCTTCTGCACGCGACACGATGTACGGAGTTCCGCCGACGGATTTGAATGCGCGGATTGACGAGTTCACACCACCGGGAATTGCGCGCGCGGAACGGTCGAAAATGCCCTGATTTGAAGGGATTCCTAGACCTCTGCACACAGTGGGTGTGCACCCGGCCGTGACACACGTTGTTGCATCGCAATACGGAATAGTTCCAGTCATGGTGTTCCTACTGTGCTGAATACTCAGCGAACCACCGAGTGAGATACGTGAGAATGATGTCTGCGCCAGCACGTTTGATTGATGTGAGATGTTCGAGCGCAACTGCATCGTGATCGATCCAGCCATTTGCTGCGGCGGCCTTAATCATGGAGTACTCACCGCTGACGTGATACGCAGCAACTGGTGTATCAACTGATGCACGCACTTGCCCAATGACATCGAGATACGACAATGCAGGCTTCACCATGACAATGTCTGCACCTTGTTCAATGTCTTCAAACACTTCACGCATTGATTCGCGTGCATTACGCCAATCTTGTTGGTAACCCTTGCGATGGCCGCCACCTGCAATTTGCACGTCAACTGCATCGCGGAAAGGTCCGTACAACGCAGATGCATACTTCGCCGAGTACGCCATGATGGCGATGTTTTCAAAACCAGCATCGTCTAGCGCAGCGCGAATTGCCCCCACTTGACCATCCATCATCCCGCTTGGTGCAACAACATGCGCCCCTGCGGTGGCCTGAGCAATTGCTGCGCGACAATAAATTTCCAGTGTGGCGTCGTTGTCTACCTCACCATCGCTTCCCACAATTCCGCAATGACCATGCGAGGTGTATTCGTCGACGCACAAGTCAGCCATGATCACCATGTCGTCGCCAACAGATGCACGTAAAGCGCGAAGCGCCACTTGAGCAATTCCGTTTGGATCCCACGCACCAGAACCTTCTGCATCTTTCGTTGCTGGCACCCCAAACAAAATGACGGCCTTTACGCCAAGGTCACGCAACCCGTTCACTTCGGCAACAAGTGAGTCGACAGTGTGTTGCACAACGCCCGGTAGGGAGGCGATGGGCTGAGGCTCGGAAATTCCCTCGCGAACGAACAACGGTGCCACGAGGTCCGAGACATGAAGACGAGTCTCTGCAACAAGTTCACGCATTGCGTGTGTGGTGCGAAGACGACGTGGGCGCGACGAAGGGAAACTCACACTCTGATGTTATTGGCAGGACAGGCCACCTCATCGGGGCAGAATCACCTGTGATTAGTGGTTCTGGCTCTCCAGCACGCGTTCTGCGGTCTCGAGAAGGGATTCAAGTGTCTGCTCCGACGCGACCGCTGATACATCGATCCCGAGAGCTTGCGCCACCTTCGCCGTGGATGGTCCGATTGCAACGACTACTGGAGGAGTGGACGTGCCAAATGCTTCACACCATCCTGTGGCTGCACTTCCCGAGGCAAGTAGCAACACATCTGCAGATAATGCAGGTTGCACCATGTCGGCTGCCGGACGCAACTGAACCGTTTGATACGCAACAACTTGATTGACAGTCCATCCCTTTGCACCTAAAGCCTGGGCGAGTGAGTCGTCTGCAAGATTTCCCTGCACAAGCAATACAGAGCCCTGACCGTGCGGGAATGCATCAGCCAAAACTTCAGCACGTGCAGGTTGTGCGATGAGCGACACGGCAGTCCCGAGAGAACGTGCAGTTGCGTCTCCGACTGCCGCTATGGATGGGTACTGCGTTGCATCTCCGGCTGCTTGAGCTGCTGCCAAGAACGGAGCAACCCGCTCGGCACCATTTGGTGATGTGACGACGAGCCAATCGAATTCATGAAAACGTTGCAACACTTCGTCGCGCTCACGACCGTCGTCATCTGGTTCTGCGATTGCGATAAGCGGCACCTCAACCACTTCGGCACCTCTGGCTTCAAGGAGATGCCTTAATGATTCGTTTTGCGCAATGGATCGAGTGATGACAACCGATTTATTGCCGAGCGAGGAAGCCACAGCTATTCCTCGCTCGCAATCTGTCGTGAACACTCTGTAGCCATAGCCGCTCCGACAACAATGTGATCGTCAGAGTCACCAATGAATCCTTCAAGTTGTACGCAATCATCTCCGCTATCAGTTGCCATAAAAGCACGGAACACGCCATCTGTTGATAGATGCGCACCGACAGGAACAGAACAGCCAGCACCAAGTATCGCCAAGAATGCACGCTCTGCTTCCACCGCACGACGGCTCTGCGCGTGATCGATGCGGGAGAGAATGGCAAGTGTGCCGGTGTCAGATTCACGACATTCCACAGCAACGGACCCCTGACCCACCATGGGTACCGCAAGTTCCAGAGGTAGTACCTGAGTGATCTGATCCGTGATTCCCAGAATTTCCATTGCTGCAACTGCCATCACAATTGCACCGCCGTCGGGAATCTTTGACAGTCGCGTCTGAATGTTTCCGCGTAAATCAACAAACTGAAGATCTGGTCGAACACGCTTGAGTTGGGCACGACGACGCACCGAACCTGTAGCAACTGTTGCCCCGTGCGCAAGTGACTCGAGGGTTGCACCAACAAGTGCATCATTCGGGGTGCGTCGTTCACCAATTGCACCAATGATTAACCCATCTGCCTTTTGTGATGGCAAATCTTTTGCGGAATGAACCGCAATGTCTGCTCGTCCATCAAGAACTGCGTGCTGCACTTCTTTCACAAAAACGCCTTGCCCGCCCATTTGGTGCAACGGAGTTGTCGCGTTGACATCACCACGAGTATCTACGTAGACGTACTCCACCTCTACATGCGGTTGCGTACGAGTGATGAGTGCGCCAACATGTTCGGACTGAGCGCGTGCTTGAGCGCTCGAACGTGTTGCGATTCGTAAAACAGTCATAGAGATGTTCAGTCGAGATTAAACAAATCTCGAACGGCTGCAGACAAACGCTCACCTTGTGGTGTTCCGGCGGCTTCACGCAAACGAACCGAGGGGCTGTGGAGCAACTTGGCCACAATTCCACGCGTAATAGATTCGACTACTTCACGCTGTTCGTCTGTCATTCCAGACAAGCGAGTGCTAAAGCGATCAAGTTCGGCGGTTCGGATCTCTTCAACCACTTCACGAAGTTGTGCCACCAACGGAGCAGCCTGGCGCTGCGCTTGGTCGAGAGTGAATCGCTCCACTTCGTAGGAAATGATGTCTCGCACTTGGTCAACTTCACCTGCACGCTTGTTGAGACCACGTTCGGCCCATTCACTGAGATGATCGAGATCGCGCAGAGTGACAGCAGGAATCTCTGCAACATCGGCATCCACGTCTCGCGGAAGAGCTATGTCGACAATAAGCAATGGTGCATCGATGCCGTTGCGGGCCTGCTGTACCACGTTGCGCGAGATGATGGTTCCGCCAGCACCGGTACACGCCACCACTACATCGGATTGCGCTAACTCTGAGTGAAGAGCGTCAAATG
>Ga0214168_1000026_pt1 | contig 53192 bp, 50 predicted proteins | sample LakMenepilimnion_FD_153002 | JGI IMG/M metagenome (GOLD analysis project Ga0214168, IMG submission 153002) | Freshwater microbial communities from Lake Mendota, WI - Practice 29OCT2010 epilimnion v4 | ecosystem: Environmental > Aquatic > Freshwater > Lake > Epilimnion/Euphotic zone | place: Lake...
GCGGTTAAAACAGCTAACCACATCGCCAATTCTGGTTGACTGGCTAAAATCATGCTTCCTAGTTTAGCGTTTTGGGCCGCTGCAATCTGGCATTGGGCTCAAAAGCTAACGGTTTATGAAAAATTTTCTCTATGGCCTCCGCCCTCACCGACAAACTCTCGCAGCTCGTTAAGCAAATCAGCGGACAAGCGCGGATCACTGAATCCAATGTGTCTGACATGCTGCGCGAGGTGCGCATGGCACTGCTGGAGGCCGACGTTGCGCTGCCTGTGGTGCGCGACTTCATTGCCCGCGTCAAAGAAAAATCTTTGGGCCAAGAGGTGCTGGGCTCTTTAAAGCCTGGTCAGGCCTTGGTGGCCATTGTCAACCGAGAATTGGCCGCCACCATGGGCGATGGCGTGGCCGATATCAACTTGGCGGCGCAACCGCCGGCGGTGATTTTGATGGCGGGCTTGCAGGGTGCTGGTAAAACCACCACCACGGCTAAATTGGCCAAGCACTTAATAGAGAAACGCAAGAAAAAAGTGCTGACTGTGTCGGGCGACGTCTACCGACCCGCGGCCATTGAGCAGCTCAAAACAGTCACAGCGCAAGCCGGCGCCGAATGGTTTCCAAGCTCACCCGATCAAAAGCCATTGGACATTGCGCGCGCCGCCATTGATTACGCGCGCAAACATTTCTTTGACGTGCTTTTGGTTGATACAGCCGGCCGCTTGGCCATTGACGAAGCCTTGATGGCCGAAATTCGCGAACTGCACGCTGTTTTGAATCCGGTGGAAACCTTGTTTGTGGTCGATGCCATGCAAGGTCAAGATGCCGCCAACACAGCCAAAGCATTTAGCGATGCGCTGCCACTCACTGGCATTGTGCTCACCAAGATGGATGGCGACTCACGCGGTGGCGCTGCTTTGTCCGTGCGTCAAATCACGGGCGCGCCCATCAAGTTTGCAGGTACCAGCGAAAAAATTGACGGTCTCGAAGTGTTTGACGCCGAGCGTCATGCGGGCCGCATTTTGGGCATGGGCGACATCTTGGCCTTGGTCGAGCAAGTCACGGCAGGCATCGACATGGAGGCCGCCCAAAAAATGGCGGCCAAAGTCAAAAGCGGCGCTGGCTTTGATTTGAATGACTTCTTGGCACAAATTCAGCAAATGAAACAGATGGGTGGGTTGTCCAGCTTGATGGACAAACTGCCCAGCCAACTTGCTGCCAAAGCGGGCAACATGGATTTGGGCAAAGCAGAAAAAGACATCGCCCGCAAGCAAGGCATCATTCACAGCATGACACTCAAAGAGAGAAGCAAACCCGAGCTGATCAAGGCCACCCGTAAGCGCCGCATTGCCATGGGCGCAGGCGTTCAGGTGCAAGACGTGAACCGCTTGCTCAAAGAGTTTGAGCAGATGCAAGACATGATGAAAAAAATGTCGGGCGGCGGCATGATGAAAATGATGAAGCGCTTAGGGGGCATGAAGGGTATGGGCGGCTTGGGTGGCATGGGCGGGGGCGGATTTCCCGGCATGAAACGCTAACAACCAATGGTCTAGGTTGCCTAGCCGCTTCGCGTTGGGCAGACCTTAAATGCGGCTGAAATACTCGCGCCGCTGAAATTCAACAGGGTCTTCTGCGTCATTGAAACGTGTTTGCTCTGACTGCTTAATGCGTTGGTAATAATTTACAAAATCTCGGCCTAAGCCTGTATTCAAAACCGTGTTTGTATCTAAGTGAGTAAGGGCCTCACCCAAGGTAGTCGGCAGGCGCAAGCCGGCCTCGGCATAGGGCGTTTCTGTGGCCTCGGGTGCACTTAATGAATTTTCAATGCCATCTAATCCAGCCAAAATTTGCGAGGCCATGTACAGGTAGGGGTTGGCGGCAGGTTCCCCCAATCTGTTTTCAATGCGTGTGGCAGGGTCGCCCTTGCCGCCCACCACTCTGAGCATGGCACCCCGGTTGTCACGACCCCACAAAATGGCTTGTGGTGCGAGTGCGTTAGGTTTGAAGCGGCCAAAGCCATTCACGGTGGTGGTGCACAAAGACGTCATGCCTTGGCCATGCGCCAACAAGCCTGCCAAATAATGTGCGCCCATGTTGGACAGCGTGTGGCGAGCATCGTTGGCCCGAAGAGCTTGGGCTTCTTGAATGTCTTGTTGTGAAGTCCGTGCAAAAAGATTGTGACCAGAAGACAAGTCATAAAGCGATTGGTGCAGGTGCCAGCCGCTGCTCATGATGTTGTCAAACGGGGGTCGGCACATGAACGTGGCGTGATAACCGCCTCGCCGCAAGGCTTGTTTGACGGCGCTTCTGAACAAGACCATGTTGTCGGCGGCGGTCATGGCATCGGTGGCTTTGAACACCGCTTCAACTTGGCTGGGGCCGAGTTCGATTTCTAAAGATAGCAGCGGCAAACCCAAGTCCTGAGCGGTTTGCTTCACAATTCTCAGAGCAGGTTCTGCGCGGTCAAACCACAACTCATTTAATAAGTTGAAGCCAGGATGGATCATGCTGACTTGGGGTGCGGGCCCAGGCCACGAAGCTTGTACAGGATCGGCATCGTCGCCGTGTTCTGCATCTTTGAGTTTGTAAATGTGAAACTCAACTTCCAGACCGCATTTCATGCCCCAGCCTTTGGCGGCCAGTTTTTCAAGCGCACTTTGCAAGATGCGGCGTGAGTCATAGGGTACGGCTCGGCCGTTGGGAAACCACGGTTGGCACAAAAGCCATCCAGTTTTTTCGGCCCATGGCAGTATTTTGAAAGTGCTTGGATCGGGCAGAAGCATGACATTGCTAGCGCCTTCAAATCCAGGCAACTCAGTTTTGACATCGGCCTCGAACACCTTGTACACCGTGCGGTCGGAGGTGTCTTTGAGCATGAGGGTGCTGACCATGCCCATGCCCTCTGCGAGGGCGGTGGCCAACTCGGAGGTGACCCATGTTTTGCCGCGCAAACTGCCGTGCACATCGCACCACACCAAACGTATCCATTCAAGGCCTGAGGCTTGGGCTAAGGCCAGAACACGCGCTACTTCTGTTTGTCGTGCAGGAGTGTTGATACCGCACTTGTCAGCAAAAGTACCAGGGTTTGATGCCATCATGAATTCACGCTTTCACCATCAGGGTGCGCTGTGAATGGACGCATCCCAAGGCGCGCCATCGCGTTTGCCTTGCATGGTTTGCTGTGACCAGGTTTGCCAATCTTGCGCAGGTGCTATGCCATCGACCGTATCGGGGCCGAAGCGTGTTGAGGCGATTGCTTGGTTGGCAAAGCCAGGGGGCAAAGAACCGGCGGCGGCATCGTCAATGGCCTTGGCCAACATGCGCCGATTGGCAATGATGACTTTGTCTGTGGTTCCCAAATGTTCGCGTGTGCGATTTTGAATGGCGCCCATGCTTTCACAGGCCCACTGATCGTGCACATTGATGTCGTCTTCGCCCATGCCTAAAAATGTGCGCGTCATTTGTTCTTCGGGGTTAAATCCCCAATGGTTGTGCTGCCCAGACTTGGGAATGTAATTGGGTAAATTGACAGCCGTTAAGCGCTGGTTGCGCATGGTGTCTTTGTCGACTGGATTGGCGAAACTGGTAAACACTGCATACCAGTATGTGTGCGTGTCGTCGACGGGCACATGCATTTGCGTGATGGTCATGGATTCGGACAATGGAATCACGAAGGTGTTGGGAAACAATGAATTGGTGATGCGCACGTGTGTGAGTTTGTCATTCAAGGGGCGCAGCGTGGTGAGTTGCAAGCCGTAGGGTTTTTCGGCATAAGCAATGTCGGGTTGATCAAACTCTCGCATCACACGAGTCATGGGCCATTTTTCGCCCTCAATTTCGCCTGCGCTGGCGCCTCGAAATTGTTTGCCGTAGGTGTCTTCTAGAGAAGCATCGCTGAAGAAGCGGTGCAAGAAAGAAGCGTGTGCTGGATCGATGCCCACTTCAAAAGCTTGAAGCCAATTGCAGTTCCACAAACCCTTGAAGGCAAAGGTGTGAGTGCCGGGCGCCTGAAAGCAGTCTATGGCAGGAAGGGGTGGCGGTGAACTACCTTCTGGCCCCATCCATGCAAACAAAATGCCGCTGCGTTCTTGCACAGGGTAGTTGCGTTGTTTGATGCGCGTGCACAAGACACTGCCCTTGGGTTCTGCAGGCGTTTCTAGGCATTGCCCAGTGACATCAAATTTCCAACCATGAAATGGGCAGCGCAGGCCATCACCTTCGTTTCGGCCGTAGGCCAAGTCGGCGCCGCGGTGGGGGCAGTCTCGGTCGAGCAAGCCAAATTCACCTTGAGCATTTTTGAACAAGACCAAATTTTGACCCAGCAAGCGAACGGCTTTGACCGGGCGGATGGCCATGGTAGGGTCAAGTTTGGGATCGAATTCATCCATCAAAGCAACGGGGTGCCAATAATGACGTAGCATTTCGCCACAGGGTGTGCCTTGACCGATGCGCGTGAAGCGCTCATTTTGTTCTGCTCTCATGAATTCACTTTAACGCAAAATGTGAAGGATGAAAATGATTTTGCCCAAGGAACTTCCACACGCAACTGAGTTGCTGTTTGTTTACGGTACTTTGCTATCGGGTTTAAGTAACCATCACCACATGGTGGGTGCGGCGTGCCTTGGCCCAGCTATTGTGCAAGGTGCTTTGTTTGACATGGGTGACTATCCCGCCATGTTGGTTTCGGGCGAGTTGTCTGCGCCGCTGGGGCCGGTTTTGGGAGAGCTCTACAAAATTGAAGCACCTCATTGGCCGCGATTGGATGCGTTGGAAGCAGTGGACCCTGATTCGATCGAAAACTCCATGTACTTGCGTCGAACTGCAGAGGTCACATGGCTTGCAGGCGAAGCGCAAGCCACTGTGCGCGCTCAGGTTTATATTTACAACTGGTCTTTAGAGGGGCGCCGCAGAATTGAGCATGGCGATTTTCGCCGCCATGTTTCAAAGGATCGTTGATTCTGTTGTGACCAAATCGCCGCGCAACGAATGTGACAGCGCGGTATTGATTCGCACATCGACCATCTGACCCACCAAGCGCATGCCGTTGGGGCCGGCTGGAAAGTTGACCACGCGGTTGCACTCGGTGCGGCCCGCCATTTCAGTGGCGTCTTTGCGTGCGGGGCGCTCTACCAAAATGCGTTGTACCGTGTTCAGGCGGCTGTCACCAATGCGTTTCACATTAGCTTCAATGGTGGCTTGCAAATGGTGCAAGCGCTTGAGCTTCACGTCGTGTGGCGTGTCGTCGTGCAAGTTGGCCGCAGGGGTGCCAGGACGTGGACTGAAGATGAAGCTGAAACTGGTGTCATAACCCACGTCGTCAATCAGCTTCATCATCTTGTTGAAGTCTTCGTCGGTTTCGCCCGGAAAGCCCACAATGAAGTCACTGCTCATGGCCATGTCGGGTCGGATGGCACGCAGTTTGCGAATGGTGCTTTTGTATTCCATGGCGGTGTAGCCGCGTTTCATGGCCATCAAAATTCTGTCGGAGCCGTGTTGCACGGGCAAGTGCAAGTGGCTGACCAACTTGGGCACTTTGTCGTAAACATCAATGAGGCGCTGGGTAAATTCGTTGGGGTGGCTGGTGGTGTAGCGAATGCGCTCAATGCCAGGCATGTCGGCCACGTATTCAATCAACAAGGCAAAGTCTGCAATCTCGGCTGTGTCACCCATCTTGCCACGGTAAGCATTGACGTTTTGACCCAGCAAGGTAATTTCGCGCACGCCTTGTTCGGCCAAGCCTGCTATTTCAACCAACACGTCTTCAAAGGGGCGACTGACTTCTTCGCCACGGGTGTAGGGCACCACGCAATAGCTGCAATATTTGCTGCAGCCTTCCATGATGGACACGAAGGCGGTGGGGCCGTCCATCTTGGCGGGTGGCAAGTGATCGAATTTTTCAATCTCGGGAAAACTGATGTCCACTTGAGGACGTTTTTTGGCGCTGCGAGCGGCCAATAGTTCTGGCAGGCGGTGCAAAGTTTGCGGGCCAAACACCACGTCAACATAGGGCGCACGTTTGATGATGTCGGCGCCTTCTTGGCTGGCTACGCAGCCGCCCACGCCGATCAAAACACCTTTTTCTTTAAGGTGCTTCACGCGGCCTAAGTCGCTGAAAACTTTTTCTTGCGCGCGTTCACGCACCGAGCAGGTGTTGAACAAAATGAGGTCGGCTTCGTCGACGTTTTGGGTGGGCTCGTAACCCTCGGCGGCCTTCATGACATCGGCCATTTTGTCCGAGTCGTACTCATTCATTTGGCACCCGAAGGTTTTGATAAATACTTTTTTGCTCACAAGAGACTCCAAGCGGTGACTGGTTTATATCCAGGGGCTGATGGAAGGAGCGCGCCATGGCGGCGCGCTATGGAAAGGCAGATTATCGCAGGGACTGCGTTATACAGTTTCGCCCGGTTTTCTATAAAACATAGGGTAATGGCGTTGCACCACGGGTCCGTCAAAGGCCCATGACATGCATTTGCCCACATGCGGTGGCGGTGTGGTGGGAACCGTATCGGGCAAACCGGCTTGCTGGTTTCTAAATTGACGCGCAGAAGGAATGGTTTGGTAGGCCGCCGTGGCCATGTTGAACAACATCTCTCGCAGATGGGTGCACCCGGCAATGCCGCCAATGTGCGCATCAATGGTTTTACGCCAGCCTGAACCCAAGGTGCAGCCAATCAACTTGTGCATGCCTTGGGGGGCTTGGTCACATTCTGGGTGGGGGATGTGGGCCATGTCTGTTTGTACGTCGTGGATGATGAATTGATCGTCCACAGTGAGGCGAATGTTCAATCCATGAATGGGCTGACCGGCCTCGCGCGGGCCTTGGCTGGGAATGACGAAGCTGTAGGTCTTGACGTCGGTGAGGGCGGCTTCAATGTCCCACATGCCGTCTTCCCGCTCGAAGCCTGAATAGACTGCGGTTCTCGTATGTGACAGTTTTCGGGGGGAGGGTGGTGGAAGTGCCAATTGCAGTCTCTCAGTTTTCAAGTTCAATCTCGCCATTATCGATTTGATTTGGAGTTTTTGAATGTCAACTTCGGCACAGCCCCTTATTTCACCCGCTGTCAGGCGCCAAACCATTGCCGATGCGCTTCGGCGCACCGCTTTGCGATTGCCCCAAAAGCTGGGCATTGTGTGCGGTCAAACGGCTTGGACCTATGCTGAATTTGATGCACTGGTGTCGCGCCTTGCCGCTGGTCTTTCGGGCGTCGGGGTGAAGCCGGGAGATCGGGTGGCTGTCTTGGCCAGAAACTCTCACGGATTTGCCGCCTTGCGCTTTGCCTTGGCGCGAATGGGCGCAGTCATGGTGCCCATCAATTTCATGTTGAAGGCCGATGAAGTGGCGTACATCTTGCGCCATGCTGGCGCAGAAACTTTGGCCACAGACAGTGGCTTGGCAGAATTGGCCAAGCAAGCCTCGAAGTTGGAAACCCAAGTCAAACAGTTTGTCTGGTTGCCATCGGAAGATGAAAGTGAGCCTGTCCCAGGCATGCACAACTTCCATGATTTGGCAGCTTGTAACCATGCCTTGCCCAAATCGGGTTTGGCCAGCCACGACTTGGCCCAAATTGTTTACACCAGTGGCACGGAGTCCATGCCCAAAGGGGCCATGCTGACTCACGATGCAGTGCTTTGGCAGTATGTGAGCTGTGTGGTGAATGCTGAAATTGCAGAACACGATTTGGCTTTGCATGCTCTGCCGCTTTACCACTGCGCACAGCTGGATGTGTTTTTTGGTCCGGCCATTTACATTGGCAGCAGCAATGTGATCACCTCCAAACCCGTGCCAGACAATTTGTTGGCGCTCATTGAGAAATACAAAATTACCAGTTTCTTTGCGCCGCCCACGGTCTGGATTGCGCTCTTGCGTTCTCCCTTGTTTGACCCTAACAAGCTTGCGCATTTGGCGAAGGGTTATTACGGCGCATCGATCATGCCCGTTGAGGTTTTGAAAGAATTGGCCTCGCGTCTGCCCAAGGTGCGTTTGTGGAATTTGTATGGTCAAACCGAAATTGCACCTTTGGCTACCATGCTTGGGCCAGAAGACCAGTTGCGCAAGCCCGGTTCATGCGGCCGCGCTGTGTTGAATGTTGAAACACGCGTGGTGAACGATGACATGCAAGACGTGACGCCGGGTGAGGTAGGTGAAATCGTGCATCGCTCGCCACATTTGATGCTGGGTTATTTCAATGACGCAGAAAAAACCCGTGCCGCTTTTACCGGCGATTGGTTTCACAGCGGCGACTTGGCCACCATTGATGACGAGGGCTATATCAGTGTGGTGGACCGCAAGAAGGACATGATCAAAACGGGTGGCGAAAATGTGGCCAGTCGCGAAGTCGAAGAGATGATTTACCGTTTAAGCGCCGTCAGTGAAGTGGCGGTCATCGGACTGCCTGACCCCAAGTGGGTAGAGGCCGTGACCGCTGTGATTGTGCTGAAGACGGGGCAGTCCCTGACCGAGGCTGAAGTGATGGCGCACTGCAACCAGCACATGGCCAGTTTCAAGTCGCCCAAGCGGGTGGTGTTTGCAGAGGCTCTGCCAAAAAACCCAAGCGGTAAATTGCTCAAGCGAGAACTTAGAACCCAATATGCTTGAACTTTGAGCAAGGCTTGAGCGTATTGCATGAAGCGATTTGCTTGGGCCGCAGGTCATGCACTTAATTTGTCCTATGGAATGTCCTATTGACAGATCATTAGGACTGATGGAACACTGGGGCCATGAATCAAAACCTACCCTTGCCCAAGTACCACCAGATTTATCTGGTCTTGTGCGAAAAATTGCAGGAAGGCAAGTTTGATTCCGGATTGCCAGGTGAGTTGGCGCTCATGCAACAGTACGCAGTAGCGCGCGTCACGGTGCGGCGAGCCCTGTCTCAAATGGCCGAAGAGGGTCTCATTAAAAGAGAGCCAGGCAGGGGAACTCGGCCTTTGCATCAAAAAGGTTTTGAAAAGCCAGGCAAGTTGAGTCAAGTGTCAAACCATGAAGGTCAGCAAGCCAGATTGACGGGGCTGTTAGAAAACTTGGTCACCATGGGTCTTCGAACTTCAGTCAAAGTCATTTCTGTGCAGCACCTCAAGGCGCCCAAAGATGTCGGCGATAAGTTGCAGTTGGCGGTGGGTGCCATGGTGCAAAAAGCCGAGCGTGTTCGCAGCACGCGTGAAGGCCCTGTCTCTCACATCACCACTTGGGTGCCAGAGGCTATTGCGCATGGTTTTGGCCGTCGGGAGTTGGCGCAAAAGCCAATTTTGGTTTTGTTGGAAGAGGCTGGTGTCAAAGTGGGTCGCGCAGAACAATCCATTTCTGCGCGCTTGGCCGATGCTGAAACGGCGCGTCATTTGGATGTGCCGGTGGGTTCCGCCTTGTTGGCGGTGCGCCGATTAGTTTACGATGATCAGGAAAAACCTGTTCAGTGGTTGCAGGGCCTTTATCGTCCTGATCGTTACGAGTACCAAATGCAGTTGTCCCGTGTTGGCAGTATTGACGCCCAAATCTGGGTGGACAAGGAACTGTCGGCTAATTTTCATTGATCTTCACTTCGAACTACCAAAGGAGCTTCCCATGACCACACGTCGTCACTTTATGAGCCAGACCGCAGCCGCGGCTTCTGCCATGTCTTTCCCCTTGATTGCCGGCGCGCAAGCGAAGACAGTGAAAGTGGGTGTGTTGCATCCCGTCACGGGCGCGCTTGCGTATTCGGGTCAGCAGTGCCGCATGGGCGCATTGATGGCCATTGAAGACATCAACAAGGCTGGCGGCATCAAGTCATTGGGCGGCGCCAAAATTGAAGCCATGTTGGGCGATGCCCAGTCAAGTCCCCAAGCCGGCACGGCCGAAATTGAGAAGATGAACGAAGCCGGTGTTAGCGCGGTGGTGGGTGCGTTTGCGTCTGCCATTTGTTTGGCTACCACGCAAGCGGCAGCCAAGTACAACTTGCCTCACGTGGTGGACGTGGGCGTGGCCGATCAAATTGTGGAACGCGGTTTGAAAAACACGTTCCGCTTTGGCCCAGGCTACAGAAAATGTGCCGAAGTGGCTGTGGCTAACTTGCACGTATTGAATACAGCAGCAGGCAAGCCCGCTCGCTCTGTAATGATCATTCACGAAGAGTCTTTGTTTGGTACTGGCACTGCCAACTTGTTGTCTAAAGAGTTGCCAGGTTATGGCTACGACGTGAAAGAAGTGATCAAGCACGCCAACCCTACGCGCGATTTCAACAACATTGCACTGCGCATCAAGCAGGTCAACCCTGACATCGTGATTCCTGCCAATTACTACAACGAATATGCGCTGTTGGTTCGCACCATGCAGCAGCAAAAAATTTCGCCAAAGGCCATCTACTCTGTGCTCGGCGGCGCGGCGTCTAGCTACAAGTTTGTCAAAGAGTTTCCTGAGGCTGCCAACGGCATCATCGATTGCAATCACTGGTTCAACCCCCGCGACAAGCGTTCTTTGGAACTCAAAAAACGTGTGGAAGCGCAAGGTCAGTTCTTCAGCTACGAAGTGTTCATGACCTACACCGCCATGTCCTTGTTGGCCGATGCCATTGAGCGCGCCAAGTCGACCGACCGTGCGGCCATCATTGATGCTTTGACCAAGAGCACCTTCTCGAATCACATCATGCCCTACGGCGCCACACAATTTGTGAATGGCCAAAACATGGGTGCACAGCCTTTGATGACGCAAGTGGTCAAGGGCGACATCAAGGTGATCGTGCCACGCGACTACCGCGAAGTGGAACCGATCTTCCCCTTGAAGGCTTGATGCTTTCTGTTTGAATTGCGCAGCAAAAGGGTTTGATGATGTTTGATGCCAGCATTTTGCTGTCGGCCTTGCTCAATGGTCTGACCACGGGCGCAGTCTATGCTTTGATTGCGCTCGGGTTGACCTTGATCTATGGTGTGTTGCACATCATCAATTTTGCGCATGGCGCCTCGCTCATGATGGCCCTCTATGGTGTTTATGCGCTGAAAGAGCGTTGGGGCATTGACCCGTACATGGCCTTGCCGATCATGGTGCCTGCCATGTTTGTGTTGGGCTATGCCATGCAGCGCATTGTGATTAACAGGGCCAGCCATGGCAAAGATGAAAACATTTTGCTGGTCACCTTGGGCCTCTCCATCGTGATGGAAAACTTCGCCCTGTTATTTTTCAAATCAGACACCCGAACCATCGAGACAGCCTACACATTGACCACAATGGCCATAGGACCGGAGGCTGCTCAAGTGATGGTGTCTTTGCCTAAATTAGTGGCTTTTGCGGGTGCCTTGGTGGTCTCTGCTTTGCTGATTGTGATTTTGCAACGCACAGATTTAGGCCGAGCCATTCGCGCAGTTGCCAAGGAAAAACAAGGCGCCCGTCTGATGGGCATTGATGTGGAGCACGTGTACGCCATGTGCTTTGGCTTGGGTTTGGCTTGCTTAGGGGCCGCCGCTTGTTTCTTGCTGCCCGCTTATTACGTCAATCCACAAGTGGGCAATGGCTTTGTGCTGGTGGCCTTCACGGTGGTGGTGCTAGGCGGCATGGGCAGTTTTGCTGGCGCGCTGTTGGGCGGTTTGTTGATTGGCGTGGTGGAGTCGTTTGGCGGTTTATTTTTAGGTGAGTCTTTAGGTCAGGTGGGCATCTTCGTCATTTTCATTGGCGTGCTTTTGTTAAGGCCGGAAGGTTTTTTTGGGGCCAAGACATGAGGTGCTTTTCATGACACAAGTGCGCAAAGATATTATCAGCATTGCGCTGTTTGTTTGGATTGTGGCGGCCATTCCATTTTTCACGCACTCCGGTGTTGTTTTGAATTTTGTGATGATGGCTTTGTTTGCGTGTCTCATTGCGCAAGCGTGGAATGTGCTGGGTGGCTTTGGCGGTCAGTTCTCTTTTGGTCATGCTTTGTTTTTTGGAACCGGCGCTTATTTTCAAGCGATCGCGCAATTGACTTGGGGCTGGAACCCCTGGCTGGCGTTGCCTGTAGCCATGTTGATGGCGGCACTGGTAGGGGCTTGGGTGGGTGCCTTGTCGTTTAGATATGGCCTGAAGGGCTCTTACTTTGCATTGGTCACTTTGGCCTTTGCAGAAGTGTTTCGAATTGTGTGTTTGTCGGTGCCATTCACAGGTGCTGGTGTGGGCCTCATGCTGCCCTTGAAGGAGTCTGTAGGCAACATGCAATTTGGTTCTCGCGCTGGCTTTGTTTGGCTTATCTTGGGTCTGGTCACTTTGGCTTTGTGCGTCACAGCTTATTTGCGCAATTCACGATTTGGGGCATACCTGCAAGCCGTGCGCGACAACGAAGATGCTGCCCGTGCCGTGGGGGTCAACCCCTTTCATGTGAAAACTTGGGCCACGGTTCTCTCAGGTGGTTTGATGGGATCTGCGGGCGCGTTTTATGTGCAGGTGTTTCAATACATCGACCCTGCCATTGGTTTTGGATCGCATACTTCGGTAGAAGCTCTGGTGGGAGCCATCGTGGGTGGAATGGGAACTTTGTGGGGCCCCCTATTGGGCGCATTGGCGCTGCACGTGTTGGCTGATGTCACGCGCAATTTGTTTGGCCAAATGCCCGGCATCAACATGATCATTTACGGCTCAGTGCTCATTGTGATTGTGATGTTCTTGCCTCGCGGCATTGCTGGATTGGCAAACTACACGCCCAAGTTGTGGAGGCGCAATGACTAAGCCTTTGTTGGAAGTTCAAGGTGTGAGTCGGTCCTTTGGCGGCTTGAAAGCTGTTCAAGATGTGAGCCTGTCTGTGCCTCAAGGCTCTTTGACTGCCTTGATTGGCCCCAATGGTGCAGGCAAGACCACTTTGTTTGCGTTGCTGTCAGGCTTTTTAAAGCCCGACACTGGGCGTGTCATTTTGCAGGGTCAAGACATCACGGGGCAAGCACCGCATTTGAATGCGCAATTGGGCATGACCCGCACCTTCCAAATTGTGCAACCTTTCGCGGCCCAAACAGTGCGTGAAAACATTGCAGTAGGCGCGCATTTGCACACTGCATCTAGAACGCAAGCCTTGACTTTGGCGGCACAAGTGGCTGAGCGCGTGGGTTTAGCCGATCAGTTGGACAAGTTGGCCAGTGATTTGACAGTGGCAGGTCGCAAGCGCTTGGAATTGGCCAGAGCTTTGGCCACTGAGCCTAAGTTGTTGTTGTTGGATGAGGTGTTGGCGGGCTTGAACCCCCAAGAAATTGCCGACATGATTCCAGTCATCCGTTCGATTGCAGCCTCGGGCGTCACGGTGCTCATGATTGAACACGTGATGCAAGCAGTCATGAGTTTGGCTGAGCATGTTTGGGTGTTGGCGCAAGGACAGTTGATTGCGCAAGGTTCACCCGCAGAAGTCACAAGGCATCCGCAAGTGATTGAAGCTTATTTGGGACACGGCACGGCAGCGCGTTTGCGTCAAGCGGAGTTGTCTGCATGAATGCCATGTTAAGTGTTCAACAGTTGCGAGCAGGCTATGGCGCGGTAGAGGTTTTGCGCGGTGTTGATTTGGAAGTCATGCCAGGTGAAACGGTTGCCTTGCTGGGCAGCAATGGCGCAGGCAAAACCACTTTGAATGGTGTGCTCAGTGGGTTGATCAAAGCGCGTGCCGGACATGTGAACTTTGATGGGCAAGACACAACGGATTGGAATGCTCGCAAAGTGGTGCAAGCTGGCTTGATTCATGTGCCTGAGGGCCGTAAAGTATTTCCCAACCTCAATGTGTTGGAGAATTTATCGCTGGGCGCCTTCACTCGCGGCAAAGAAAGACGTGAAGAAAATTTAGAAAAAATATTTGGTATTTTTCCCAGGTTGCGTGAACGTGTTTCACAACTTGCTGGCACCTTGAGCGGGGGTGAGCAGCAGATGTTGGCCATCGGCCGCGGCTTGATGGCCGAACCCAAACTGCTCATTTTGGACGAACCTTCATTGGGTTTGTCACCTTTGTTGGTAGAAGAGATGTTCACCTTGATTGGCCAACTTAAGTCAAGTGGCTTGGCCGTTTTGTTGGTGGAGCAAAACGTGGGACAGTCACTGGAAATTGCTGACCGAGCCTATGTCATGGAAAACGGCTTGATTCGATTTACAGGCAAGCCTGCAGAATTACTGGCCAGTGACACCTTGCGTCAAGCCTATTTAGGAATGTGATGCCGTGATGAGCACAGCAACTGATTTACGGTGTGACAGCGGCGCTAGGGCTTCTGGTGCGACATTGGCCCAAAAACTCATTGCGCGCGCCGCTGGCAAGGCCCACGTCAACGTGGGCGATGTGCTGACATGCCAAGTCGACTTGGCCATGTTTCATGACTCGTCTGGCCCACGCCGCTTAAAGCCCATGCTGGCAGACATTGGTGCTGAAATTTGGGATAAAAACAAAGTTGTGCTGGTGCTTGACCACTATGTGCCTGCAAGAGATGCTGACTCTGAAAAAATCATTCGCATCACACGCGATGTGGCCAAAGAGTGGCAACTGCCGCACGTGATCGATTCTGAGGGTATATGCCATGTGGTCTTGCCTGAGCGCGGCCATCTAAAGCCTGGGTATTTTTGTGTGGGTGGTGATTCTCATTCGCCAACGGGAGGTGCCTTTGGCACCTACATGTTTGGCATTGGTGCCACTGAAATGTTGGGCGTGGTCGCCACAGGCGAAATTTGGGTTCAAGTGCCTCAAACGCTCAGAATGGTTTGGCATGGCGCACTTCAAAAAGGCGTTTGTGCCAAGGACATGATGTTGCACATGATTGGCAAGTTCGGCATGAATGGTGGTAACTATCAAGCTGTTGAATTTGCGGGTGACACAGTTCGCGGGTTGGGTATGCAAGAGCGCATGACCCTCTCCAACATGAGCGCTGAGATGGGGGCTCAAGTGGGGCTGATTGCAGCCGACAGCACCACGCGTGATTATTTGAAATCGGTGGGTCTCTCGGAAGCTGTCATTGACCAGTGTGATTATTTTGAAACAGATGACAACGCCGATTGCCAGCGCTTTGATTTTGAGGCGTCGCAATTGAGCCCGCAAGTGGCCGCGCCGCACAGTCCTGAAAATACCAAAGCTGTCGGAGAGTACCTTACTGTCAAGCCTTCAGTGGCCTACATTGGCGCTTGTACGGGCGCCAAGCTGGCCGATTTGCGCGCAGCGGCCGAGGTCTTGAAGGGACGCAAAGTGGCAGCCGGTGTGCAACTGTTGGTGGCGCCTGCCAGCGCAAGAGATCAAGCGCAAGCAGCCAAAGAAGGCGTGATGCAAATTTTGATCGATGCTGGTGCCAGTGTATTGCCCAATGCCTGTGGTGCATGTGCAGGTTATGGCGGAACTTTTGAAGAAGGTGCCACTGTCATTTCAAGCACGGCCAGAAACTTTCAAGGCCGCATGGGGCCAGCCAGTGTTCAGGTTTACCTGGCATCACCGGCAACCGTTGCAGCTTCTGCGTTAGCAGGGCACATTGCCGATGTGCGTGAGGTGCTGGCATGACGCATCACACGCAGGCATTTCGCAAAGTATGGCGTGTAGGCGCCAACATTGATACCGATGCATTGGCACCAGGCGCCTACATGAAGCACGGGATTGAAGTCATTGCAGCGCATTGTTTAGAAGTGCATCGCCCAGATTTTGCAGCGGGTGTGAAGTCTGGCGATGTGTTGGTAGCAGGACCCAATTTTGGTATCGGTTCATCGCGTGAGCAAGCTGCGGATGCCTTGAAAAAACTGGGCATTGCAGCGGTCATAGCGCCTTCTTACAGCGGACTCTTTTTCAGAAATGCCTTCAATTTAGGCTTGTTGTTACTGACCTGCCCTGAGGCTGAAACTTTGCAAGAAAACGAGACTGTGCAAATCGATTGCGAAGGCACGCCTCAGGTGAAAAATGCAAAAGGCCACATATTGACATGCCAGGCTGTGCCATCCTTCCTGATGGAGATGGTGAATGCGGGGGGCTTGGTCAACGTACTCAAACAACGTATGGCCGACAAAGCACTCAGCACGACCGACTGATTCAAAAAACAAAGTACCCAATGATTGAGAAGACCATGGAATTGAAAACAGCGCTCGATCCTGTCACCCTGGCGGTGTTGCGTGGTCGGCTAGAGCAAGTTGCCGACGAGATGGATGCCACGCTGTACCGCAGCGCTTTCAACCCGATCATTGCAGAAGCACATGATGCTTGCCATGGCATTTACGACGGTATCTCTGGTGACACCTTGGTGCAAGGCAAATCTGGGCTGCCCGTTTTTGTGGGCGCCATGGCGTTTGCTGTGCGTGCGGCTGCCAAAGCTGCTGCCACGCGCGGCGGCATGCAAGACGGTGACATTTGGTTGTTCAACGATCCTTACGAAGGCGGCACGCACGCCAACGATTTCAAATTGGTGCGGCCATTTTTCCGCAGCGGCAAACTTTTTTGCTTCTTGGCTTCGGCTGCGCACTGGCACGATGTGGGCGGTGCCGTGCCCGGTAACTACAACCCTGCTGCCACCGAGTGCTGGCAAGAGGCTGTGCAAATTCCACCTGTTCGCATTTTGCGTGCTGGTGTTCTAGAGGAAGATGTGTTGGCCATTCTGCGCGCCAATACGCGTTTGCCCGACAGCCTTTGGGGTGACTTGAATGGTCAACTGGCCGCGTTGGAATTAGGGGCCAAACGTTTGAATGGCTTGCTCGATGAATACGGCGATGCCAAAGTAGCGCAGGCCATGGTCGAGTTGCGCGCGCGTGCGGTGCGCCTGATGCGCTCGCACATTGGCAGCTTGCCCGATGGTTGCTACAGCTTTGAAGATGTGCTGGACAACGATGGGGTGGTCGACACACCGCTCACCATTGCGCTTGACATGACGGTCAAGGGTGATCGTTTGACGCTGGATTTTTCACGCACATCTGCGCAATGCGCGGGCCCTGTGAACATTTCCAAAGCCACAGCAGTGGCAGCTTGTTATGTGGCTTTAAAGCATGTCTTTCCTGATGTGCCTGCCAATGCGGGTGTGCTCGATGCTGTGGACTTCATACTGCCAGATCGCTTGGTAATCAGTGCAGAACGCCCACGCCCAGTGGGTGGTTACACCGAAACCATTTTGCGCATGATCGATGTGATCTTCAGTGCCACCGCATTGGCTGACCCCAAGCGTGCTGTGGCGCATGCCTACGGCACCATCAATGCCTTGTCGATTGCGGGCCACCGTACTGATGAAAAACGCAAAGGCCAACGCTGGGTCATGTTCAGCTTCTTTGGCGGGGGTCATGGTGGCCATTCAGATGCCGATGGTTTGTCGCACAGCAATGCGCCTATTTCGACGGCTACCATTCCACCTTTGGAAATTTTGGAAGCTGCCTATCCAGTGCGCTTTACACAGTGGGCATTGCGTGCCAACTCAGGCGGTGATGGTCAGCACCGAGGTGGCTTGGGTGCGGTGTATGAAATTGAGTTGTTAGAAGAATCAGCAGAAGCTTTTATTTTTGGCGAACGTGGCAAAGCGTCGCCAAAAGGCATTGCGGGTGGCCAGCCCGCTTTGCCCAATGTGTTTGAGTACGAAAACGATGGCGTTTGGAAAACGCCGCCCATGGTTTCCAAGATGCTGGGCATTCGCTTGAAAAAGGGCGAGCGTGTGCGCTTGCAAACACCGGGGGGCGGTGGCTGGGGCAAGCCCAGCGATCGAAGTGCTGAAGCGCGCGCCAAAGACATTGAAGAAGCCTACGTTTCAAAGGGAAAAGCATGAGCCAGAAACGCTGGGTGGTGGGTGTTGACGTGGGCGGTACGTTCACCGATTTGTTTGTGCTCGATGAGCAAACAGGGACAGCCCGCATTGTGAAAGTGCCGTCAACCCGTGGTGAAGAAGCCCGTGGTTTTATGAACGGCATTCAGAAAATTTCTGAAGACGGATCTGCATCGGATGTGGCCAGCATTGTGCATGGCACCACGGTGGGCACCAATGCATTGCTAGAACGCAAGGTAGCGCGCACTGGCATCATTACCACGCGGGGCTTTCGCGATGTTTTGGAGATGCGCCGTCGTGATCGGCCACAGACTTGGGGCTTGCGCGGCAGTTTCACGCCTATCGTGCCGCGTGCACTGCGCTTGGAAGTGGACGAGCGTGTGTTGGCTGATGGCCACATTCACACACCCGTGAACATCGATCAAGTGAAGGCGCAAGCGCAAGCTTTGCTCGATGCCGGGTGCGAAGCAGTCTGTGTGTTCTTCATCAATGCCTATGCCAATATGGCCAATGAGCAAGCTGCGGTGGCTGCGGTGCGCGCCATGTGGCCCAACCCGCATGTGACTGCGGCCAGCGAAGTCTTGCCAGAAATTCGCGAATTTGAGCGCTGCTCTACGGCCACCCTGAATGCCGCTTTACAGCCTGTGGTGGGCAGTTATTTGACGCGCTTGGAATCCGACTTGCGTGGCCAAGGTTTTGACGGCGAGTTGCTCATTGTTCAAAGCAATGGGGGTGTGATGTCGCGCCAAACTGCTTGTGATGTGCCGGTTCGCACAGCCTTGTCAGGACCCGCTGCTGGGGTGATGGCATGTGCGGCCATTGCGCGCGCAGCTGGGTTTCCCAATGTCATGACTGGCGATATGGGGGGCACTTCGTTTGATGTGTCTTTGGTGGCAAAAGGCGAGGCAGCATTAGCAGCCCAAACATCCATCGAGTTTGGCTTGGTGGTTCGCTCGCCCATGATCCAAATTGAAACCATTGGTGCGGGCGGCGGCTCCATTGCTTCTGTGGATGCCAGTGGCATGTTGCAAGTCGGCCCTGAGTCGGCTGGCAGTGTGCCGGGGCCGGCTTGCTACGACCGTGGCAACACAAGACCCACAGTGACCGATGCCAATGTGTTGTTAGGACGCATTGCAGCAGATCGTCCTTTGGGCGGCGGTTTGTTGCAAGCCATGCGCTCTGATTTGTCAGAGAAGGCCATTCAAACGCATGTAGCTGAGCCCTTGGGCCTCAGCACCATGGAAGCCGCTGAAGCTATTTTGACAGTGGCCAATGCCAAGATGGCGGGTGCGGTGCGCGTGGTGTCTATCGAAAAAGGACACGACCCCCGCCAGTTTGCCTACATGCCATTTGGTGGTGGCGGCGGCTTGCATGTGTGCGCCATGATGCGCGAAGTGGGTGTGGCCACCGGCATCGTACCGCGTTACCCCGGAGTCACATCGGCTTTGGGTTGTGTGATGGCCGACATGCGCCATGACGCGGTACAAACATTGAACCAAGCTTTGAGTGATGTGAATTTCAAAGATGTTGTGGCGCGCATCGACAAGTTGGCCGAGGCCTGCCAAACACGCCTCGATTCTGCGGGTGTGCGGTTTGTGGCTGTGGATGAAAACATTGCATTGGACATGTTGTTCACGGGTCAAACGCACACGCTTCAAGTCAATGTTCAGCGAGCGCAGTTAAGTACAGAGGGTTTGCGATCAGCCTTTACCGAGGCTTATCAACATGCGTTTGGCCGTGTGCTGGAAGGCCCCGTCATACGCGTCATGAATTTGCGCTATGCGCGCATTGGCCGCAGACCTAAATTTGATTTGTCGGTATTGGCCCCCGTGGGCGCTGGCAGCACGCAGCCTTTGGGTGTGCAGCGCGTGTTCCACCAAGGTCAATGGTGGGATGCACAGCGTTATGCGCGTCTGGAATTGCCGGTGGGTGCTCAAGTGCAAGGCCCAGCCATCCTGGAGCAAGCCGATACCACGGTGTGGTTAGAGCCGGGCTTTGATGCCAAAGTAGATGCCATGGGGAATCTGTTGGTCACCGTTCAAGCCTGATGCCCACCTTTTCAGTTGGATTGAAGAAAGTTTTTTCATGACCCAAGATTCAAAGTTCGCAGCGGCCAGTACGGCCTTGATCATTGTCGACTTGCAAAATGATTTCTTGTCGCCGCAAGGTGCCTATGCACGTGGCAAGACTGTCAGTGCAGAGGCCTTGTTGTTGCCTGCGCGAGTTGCGCCAGTGGCCCGCGCTTTGAAGTCGCAAGGTGGCTATGTGGCGGCCAGTCAGTTTACGTTGTGGCCTGACGCGAAGGGTGAACCGATGGTGTCGCCGCACCTGCTTGAGAAGCGACCTTTTTTGCGAAAAGGTGATTTTGCGCCAGGCAGTGTGGGTCAAGACAATGTGCCTGAACTCAAAAACTGCGTTGATTTGGTGGTGTGCAAAGTAGCTTACTCCGCTTTTTTCAATACGCAGCTAGATTGGGTTTTGCGCAAAGCGGCTATTGAAACGGTGGTGGTCTGCGGCATTGTGACCAATGGCGGCGTTGCAAGCACAGCGCGCGATGCGCATTTGCGCGACTACAAGGTGGTGGTTTTAAGTGATGGCTCTGCTGCCTTCAGCGATGCGTTGCATCAGGCCTCACTGGCCGATTTGGCCTCGATTGGCCAAGTCATGACGTGCGAAGCTTTTGTCAGCAGTTTGGCATGACCGGTTTGGCAGAAAATATTCACACACCTGTTGCCATTGTGGGCGCGGGTGCATGTGGCTTAACAGCCGCATTGGCGTTAAGTCGGCTGGGCATTGAATGTGTGGTGTTAGAGCGCGATGCTGTGCCTGCTGGCTCAACTGCTTTGTCCTCTGGCTTTGTGCCCGCGCCTTGTACGCGTGTGCAGCAAGCAGCCTATGTCAAAGACAGTACCGACTTGTTTGCTCAAGACATCCAACACAAAGCGCATGGTCAAGCTGCACCTGCCTTGGTCTCGGCCTACAGCGAAGCCATTGGACCTGCGATGGACGCTTTAGAAGAGCACCACCACATTCCCTGGCAATTGCTCGATCAGTTTTTGTACCCTGGCCACAGTGTTTATCGCATGCATGCTGTGCCTGAAAAAACAGGCGAAGGATTGATGAGCCGACTGCGGGCTGCTGCAGATTCAGCGGGTGTGGTGGTATTGACGCAAGCCCAAGTGACCGGATTGGATGCGGATGCCAATGGCCTTGTTCACGGCCTTCGCTTCACCCAACCTGATGGAACCACTGGTCACCTGTCTTGCGACGCTGTGATCTTGGCCTGCAATGGCTTTGGCGGCAATGCCGACATGGTCAAACAACATTTGCCCGCCATGAAAGATGCGCAATATGCAGGTCATGTGGGCAACGATGGCAGTGCCATTGCATGGGGACTGCAATTGGGTGCCGAGTTGGCCGACATGGGCGCCTACCAAGGTCATGGTTCGTGGGCTGTTCCACAAGGCAGCCTTATTTCTTGGGCCCTCATGATGGAAGGCGGCATTCAAATCAACAGGTTTGGAGCTCGTTTTCACGACGAAACACAAGGGTATTCAGAAGCTGCTGTTCAAGTGTTGAATCAGCCCGATAGCGTAGCTTGGAATGTTTTTGACAATCAGTTGCTGCATTTTGCCCAAGACTTTCCAGACTTTGTTGCAGCGCAAGCCGCAGGTGCCGTGAAGTCGGCAGCCAACGCAGAGTCGCTCTCAGCCATTGTGGGTTGCCCCGTCATAGCATTGGACAAAACTTTGACTGAAGTCAATCAGTTGGCCAATGCTACTGTGCTTGAAATCCCAGACGCCAAAGACCGTTGGGGCCGAACCTTTAAGCGACGACTCGAAGCCCCCTTTCATGCCATCAAAGTCACGGGTGCCTTGTTTCACACGCAAGGTGGCCTGAATATCAATGCGCAATGCCAAGTGCTTCAACCCAATGGCAAAACCTTGCCCAACTTGTACGCCGCAGGAGGTGCAGCGCGAGGTGTTTCAGGTGCAGAGGTTTGGGGTTATTTGTCAGGCAATGGGTTGCTCAGTGCCATTGCCGGGGGACATATTGCGGCGCATGCAGTCGCTCAAAAAATACGGGAGAACACGTGATGACATTGAAAGCCTCAGGTTCAGACTCAGTGGTCAACGCGAACTCATTGGTTCAGCGTTTACAACAACCCAAGGCATTGTTGGCACCAGGTGTCTACGATGCACTCAGTGCACTCATTGCCGAACAAGCAGGATTTGAAGCCTTGTATCTGTCGGGTGCCTCGATTGCCTATTCTCGTTTGGGTCGCTCCGACATTGGACTCACCTCAGCCACAGAGGTGGCTCAAACCTTGGCGCACATCACCGACCGAGTTGCGGTACCCGTGATTGTGGATGCCGATACGGGCTTTGGCAACGCACTGAACACGCAACGCACTGTGCGCGATTTTGAGCGCGCAGGCGCTGCCATGATTCAAATTGAAGATCAAACTTTTCCCAAACGCTGCGGTCATTTGGATGGCAAAGGTGTGGTGCCTGTGGCAGAGATGCAAGGCAAATTGAAAGCCGCATTGGATGCGCGTCACAGCAGCAACACCCTCATTTTGGCGCGCACCGATGCGTTGGCAGTAGAAGGTATTCAGTCTGCTTTAGACCGTGCCGAAGCCTACTTGGCCTGCGGCGTCGATGCCTTGTTCATTGAAGCATTGCGCACACCCGAGCAAATGCAGCAGGCGTGCGCACAATTTGCGCATCGCACTCCTTTGTTGGCCAACATGGTGGAGGGCGGTCAAACGCCCACTCAAAGTGCCACCGAATTGGGTGAGCGCGGATTTAGAATTGTTATTTTTCCAGGTGGCACAGCACGCGCAGTAGCGCACACCTTGCAGGGCTACTATGGCAGCTTGATGGCGCACCAAACCACCACACCTTGGCGTGACCAAATGCTGAATTTTGATGATCTGAATCAACTGATTGGCACCCCTGAGCTATTGGCCCTCGGAAAACAGTACGATGGCAAATGATCAATCCGCAAACTAAACACGTGTGTGTCATTGGCGCTGGCATTGTGGGCCTGTCCACGGCTTGGCGCTTGATGCAAGATGGCTGGCAAGTGAGCGTGATTGAAGAAGGTGCAGCGCCTGGCTTGGTCACCAGTTATGCCAATGGTGCGCAACTGTCGTACAGCTATGTGGCGCCTTTGGCAGAACCTTCAGCGCTGACCAATTTACCCAAGTGGCTGCTCCAAAAAGATGGGCCTTTGCACATCCACCCTTCACTGTCGCCTAATTTTTTGCGTTGGACTTTGAGTTTTGCAACGCACTGTACAAGCGCCAGGGCGCAACAAACTACACGCGATTTACTGGGCTTGGGCTACTTGTCTAGGCGTGTATTGAGAGAATGGTTGGCCAATGTGCCCGCCAGTTGGGCCACCGCAGCGGCCTTAGATTACCGCACCAATGGCAAGTTGGTGGTGTTTCGAGACCCAGCCGCATTGGCTTCGGCCACTGCACAAGTGAACTACCAGCGCAGCTTGAATGTGGGCTGTGAGCAGCATGTTCTATCGCCATCTGAATGCGTGCAAACAGAGCCCGCACTTGCAGCCATGCAAAGCAAGTTGGTGGGTGGTATTTACACGCCATCTGAAGATGTGGTCGACAGTCATGGCCTTTGCAAGTACCTTGAGCGTTTGATTGTGTCGCACGGTGGCAGCCTGCATTACGACACCCGCATCACGGGAGCAGTACTGAAGGGGCGTCGCTGTATCGCTCTCAAGCTCAAGTCACAGAGCACTTTGCTGCAACAGGTGAAAACTGTAGATTCGGCAGGCCCATCAGAATTGTCGGAATTCAAAGCAGACTTCTTTGTGGTTGCTGCAGGACTTAGCAGTCGCGAGTTGCTGCAAAAATTCAACACGCATGCACCCTTGTTGGGACTGAAAGGTTTTTCTATCACGCTCGATTGCGAAAAAGGTATCGCACCTTCTATGTCCATCACTGACAGTCATCACAAAATAGTATTTGCCAAATTGGGAAATCGTTTGCGAGCAGCGGGTATGGTCGACTTGGGACGTGAAAACAGAGATCTTGATGCGAATCGCATTGCAGCCTTGATTCAACAAGCACGCGATAATTTTCCAGACGCTGGTGATTACAGCAAGGTGCAAACTTGGGCAGGCCTGCGGCCTGCAACGCCTTCGAGTCGACCCATCATTGATCAAACTGCTTTTGACAATGTCTATGCCAACATCGGGCATGGCACTTTGGGATTGACGCTGGCAGCAGGATCTGCTGACTTGTTGGCCGACAAATTGGCAGGTCGAACCAGTAGCCTGCCGCTAGAGCCCTTTACTTTCAAATCCGCTTAGGATTGAAAGGCTGGCTCAACACGCCTTAAGGATCTCGCACACTGGCGTGTCAGGGGTATCCGTTGGGATTTTGAGACTGCCAGCGCCATGTGTCTTGGCACATGTCATCGATTGATTTTTTAGCTTGCCAATTTAAAGTACTTTGTGCTTTTTGAGGGTCGGCCCAATAAGCTGCCACATCACCAGGACGACGCGGCGAAAGTGCAAAGGGTAAATCTCGGCCACACGCCTTGCTGAATGCTCGGTGCACTTCAAGCACACTGACGCCTTGCCCACTGCCTAAATTAAAGATGTGGTGACCGCTTTGGCCATGGGCGTAGACAAGCGCTGCAATGTGCCCACTTGCTAAGTCGGTTACGTGGATATAGTCGCGAACCCCGGTACCGTCGGAGGTTGGGTAATCGTTGCCAAATACTTGCAGCACTTCTCTTCTACCCACTGCAACTTGCGCAAGAAAGGGCATGAGATTGTTCGGAATGCCCTGTGGATCTTCCCCCATCAAGCCGCTTGGATGAGCGCCAACCGGGTTGAAGTATCTGAGCGATGTCATTGAGCAAGCTGTGTCTGCAATCGACACATCGGCCATGATCTGATCGACCATCAGCTTGCTTTGCCCATAAGGATTGGTGGGCGATGTGGGCACATGTTCATTCCAAGGTGACTCAGAAGAGTCGCCATACACTGTGGCCGAAGAACTGAACACCAATGTTTTGACATGGCACTGCTTCATGGCCTGCATCAGCACCACGCTGCCATGAACATTGTTGTCGTAGTACTTCAAGGGCAAGCTGACCGATTCACCAACCGCTTTCAAGCCGGCAAAATGAATGACGGCCTCAATGGCATGCTCTGTTAAAACCTTTTGAAGTAAATCAGCATCGCGCACGTCGCCCTTTATAAAGGCAGGGCGATTACCCGTGATTTGTTGAATGCGATCTAGAACACTGATTTTGGAATTGACCAAAGAGTCAATGATGACAGGCTGCCAGCCTTTTTCAATCAACTGCACACATGTGTGGCTGCCGATAAAGCCGGTTCCACCTGTCACCAAAATCTTCATGAATTAATTCCAGGAAACCGCAGCCATGTCGTTGGCAAAAATGGGTGAACTGGACCACAAGCCTTTCAGCCCCTTTTTGTAAACCGCCGTGTTGGTGGCGTTGAACAAAAACACATTGACCGAGTCATTGGCAATCATGCGCTGCATATCGCCAAACAATTTGGTACGGTCTTTGGCGCCCGTTGTGGCGGAGTGCTTGGCCGCAAGATCGCGGAAGGCTTTGCTGTCGTAGCCCCAGTAGTAGTTGGGGTTGGCATAGGCCATGTAATCAAGTGGCTCAACGTGGTTGATGACGGTGAGATCAAAGTTGCCTTTGAAGGTGCCGCCTAACCATTGTGCCCATTCCACATTTTCAATTTTGGCCACGATGCCTACTTTGGCCAATTGCGCAGCCAAGATTTCACCGCCTTTGCGGGCGTAGGGTGGGGGAGGCAAAGTGAGGGTGACATTCAAGGGCGTTTGCACGCCAGCTTCTTTGAGCAATGCTTTGGCTTTTTCAGGATCGAAAGCATATTGACCTGTAAGGTCTACGTAGCCAGCATCTGTCGGTGCCATGTGGCTACCAATGGGCTTGGCCAAGCCTTCAAAAACACCGTCAATGAAGGCTTTCTTGTCGATGGCGTGTGACAGGGCACGGCGAACGCGGACATCGTCAAAAGGTTTCTTTTTGTTGTTGATGGTCATGATGCCTTTGCCGGCCGTGCTACCCATTTCAACTGCAAAACGCTTGTCTGTTTGAAACTGCTTCAAGCTTTGCGGTGACTGAAAGCGAGGCATGCCATCAATGTCGCCAGCCAGCAGGGCTGCCACTTGCGCAGAAGAGTCGTTGATAAAACGGAAGGTGACTTTTTTAAGTTTGACATTGGCAGCATCTCGGTAGCCGTCCCACTTGGTCAATGTGACAGCTGTGCCTTTGGCCCAGTTTTCCAATTTGTAAGGACCCGTGCCGATGGGCTTGGTGGCTGCGCTGTCTGCAGAATTGGGGTGCAAGATGACGGCTGTGTTCTCACCCATGCGGAACAAGAAATTGCCATCGGGGTTGGTTAAAACCAAGACCACCGTGTGCGCGTCGGGTGTGGAGATGTGGCTGATGTTGTTGAACACAGCGCCCTTGGCTTTGTTGGTGCTCTTCTCGGCTTTGGCGCGATCAAAACTGAACTTCACAGCAGCAGAATCAAAGGCTGCGCCATCTTGAAACTTAACACCTTTGCGCAATTTGAAAGTGAAGGCTTTGCCATCGGCGTCCATGGTCCAGCTTTCGGCCAGCAATGGCGTGATAGAACCATCGACATTGATTTTGGTCAGGCCTTCTAAGATGTTGTAGTGCACCACTTCACCAATGGCGGCGGCTGGCGCAGTGGTGGGGTCTAGGCTGGTAGGCTCCAAAATCATGCCCACCACCACGCTGTCTTTTTTGGACTGTGCGTGTGCTGCAGGATGAATAAGAATGATGCTGGCCGCTGCAACCAGGGCTAAACCAAATTGGCCCAATTGGCGACGCGTTGAACGAGGTGCTTGTGTCATAAAAAACTCCTTCATCAAAAAAAATTAGACTTCATCTTCAAATCATTGGCTTGCAGGTTTTTTGAATCACTGCGAGAGGCCAGGAATGGCATCTAGCAATGCTTGGGTGTAGGGGTGTTGTGGCCGTTGAAAAATTTCATCGGCCGAACCAGCCTCCACCACCTGTCCATGCTGCAAAACAATCACATCGTCGCACATCAGGTTGATGACTGCAAGATCATGGCTGACAAACAAGTAACTCAAGCCAAAACGGTCCTGCAAGTCCATCATCAGGTTGAGCACTTGGGCTTGCACCGACACATCCAAAGCGCTCACGGGCTCGTCTGCCACGATGAGGGAAGGTCGGGTGATCAAGGCCCTGGCGATGGCGATGCGCTGGCGTTGGCCGCCAGAGAATTCATGCGGGTATTTGTCGAGATCTGACGCCCGCAAGCCGACTTCTGTGAGGGCAAAAGCAGCGCGGTCTTTTAAATCTTGGGCACTCAGCGCATGCCCTGAGCCGCTGTTCAAGGTGCTGTGAAGTGGCTCTGTCACGATGCGCAGTACTTTTTGCCTTGGATCGAGCGAGCCATAGGGGTCTTGGAAGACCATTTGAAAATCGCTGCGCGCAAGTCGAAGCTGGCCTTGCGGCAACGCATTCAAGTCTTTTCCATTGAAAAACACCTTGCCTTGCGTGGGTTTTTCAAGGGCCATGACCAAACGGGCCAAGGTCGACTTGCCTGAACCTGATTCGCCCACAATGCCCATGCTCTTGCCAGCGGTCAATTGAAAACTGACATCCTTCAAGGCTTGAATATGCCCTGCCTTGGCAAACAACGAAGGCTTAGGCAAAGTATATTGCTGACTCACATGTTGCACGTCCAGCAAAACTTGGTGGGGGCTCTTCATGCAGAGGTCTCCAATTTTTGCCATTCGGGGCACCGCACCCAATGCTCGTCAACACGCCTCGACTTGACAGCATCTTTGGTAACTTTGTCATCAATGACATCGGCTGTGTCTGACACAAGTTCAAGCTGCGGCAAAGCCTGCCTGCAATTCTCTTGGACATAAGCGCAGCGGTCGGCAAATGCGCAGCCTTGTGGCCAGTTGAAAATCTCAGGCACATTGCCAGCGATGGTTTGCAGTCGAGTGCCTCGCTTGAAACCCAGCTGGGGGCGCGCAGCAAATAGCCCTTGGGAATAAGGGTGGGCTCGCATGCCAAACAAGGCTTTGGTGGGTGCACTTTCAACAACAGCACCGCCGTACATCACCATGACGCGTTCAACTTGGTCGCGCATGAGGCCCAAATCGTGGCTAATCAAAAGCAGGCCCATACCGTCCTCGGCCACCAATTGGCGAATTAGGGCAAGCACTTCTTTTTGCACAGTGACATCAAGGGCCGTGGTGGGTTCGTCGGCAATCAAAATGTCGGGCTGACAGGCCAGAGCGATAGAGATCATGACGCGCTGACGCTGGCCCCCTGAAAGTTGGTGCGGGTAGTTGTCCAATCGCTCACGCGCCCGAGGCAATTGAACGCGTTCTAACAACTCAAGTGCCCGTGCTTTGGCAGCAACCAAATCCATGCCTTGATGCAGTTGCAGCGGCTCGGCAATTTGTTTCCAAATAGGATGCAAGGGATTCAGCGCAGTCATGGGCTCCTGAAAAATCATGGCCATGCGGGCACCTCGCAGGGTGCACAAAGCCTCATCGCTCAGTTGTGTCAGCTCAGTGCCATTCAATGCAATCGATCCCGAAACTGTGGCGCGATCTGGCAGCAATCCCATGATGGCCAAGGCGGTGAGTGATTTGCCGCAACCACTTTCGCCAATCAAGCCCAAAGTGTCGCCGCGCCGCATCTCAAAATCGACTCCCCGCAAAGCTTCCAATTGACCGTGGGATGTTTGGAGCGCAACTCGCAAATTGCGAACGGACAGCAAAGGTGTGGTGTTGGAGGGCGTCATGTTCAAGCCAATGCGCTTATCGCGTTCTCGACAAACGAGGGTCGAGCAGGTCACGCAGTCCATCGCCCAGCAAATTGAGGCCCAGTACCGCCAGTGCAATGGCGACGCCTGGATACACCGCCAGCATTGGCGCTTGGAACATTTGAGATTGGGCCTCATTCAGCATTCGGCCCCAGCTCGGATTGGGTGGTTGGGTGCCTAGCCCCAAGTAAGACAAAGCAGCTTCAGCCAGAATGGCAATGGCAAATTGCACGGTGGCTTGCACAATGAGCACACTGGCCACATTGGGCAACACATGCTCCCATGTAATGGCCCATTTGGTTTTGCCTGCGGCTCTGGCTGCCAAGGTGAAATCGCGCGACCAAACGGCATTGGCTGCGCCTCGCGTGATGCGCGCAAACACAGGGATGTTGAAAATACCAATGGCAGTGATACTCACCACCAAGCCCGGTCCATAAATGGCAGTGAGCAAAATGGCCGACAGCAAAGCGGGAAAAGCAAAGGTGAAGTCGGCAGCGCGCATGACCACCTCTTCTACCCAACCGCGTCGGGCAGATGCCAACAAGCCCAACGGTACACCCAAGCCCAAACCAATGCCCACCGCTATGAAACCGACCAGCAAGGAGTTTTGACTGCCCACCAACAAGAGTGACGCAATGTCTCGCCCTAGACTGTCTGTGCCGAACCAATGCTGGGCACTGGGCCCCGCCAATTTGTTGGGGATGTCAATGTCACCTACTGGGTAGGGCGACCAAAATAAAGACACGGTTGCGCTGATCACAAGCAACACCACAATGGCAGCACCCGCCACAAAGCTGGGGTGCTTGAAGGCGCGTTGCACATTGCTTGAGAAAGTTGGCGATGTACTCATACGCTTGCAGCCCCTGTTTTTAAACGTGGGTCAATCCAGGCATAAAGCAGATCAATGAAGAAGTTAATCAAGATAACCATGGCCGAAAGCAACATCACCACGTCGCGCACTACAATCAAATCGCGGTTGGCAATGGCCTGAAAAATCAGGCGACCAATGCCGGGCAATACAAACACATTTTCAATCACGATGGCACTGGTAATCAGATTGCCAAATTGCAAACCCATGACCGTGACCACGGGAATCATGGCGTTGCGCAGCACGTGCTGCCACAGCACTTGTTGCTTAGACAAGCCCTTGGCGCGTGCAGTGCGCACGTAGTCTTCAGACATCGATTCAATGACTGCCGAACGCGTGACCCGAGTGAGGATGGCGGTTTGAACAGCTGCTAATGCGATGGCCGGCAATATCAGTGCTGCAGTACCTGCCCACAAGCCGCCGCCATCTTCCTCAGACCAGCCTGGAAATCCGCCCGCACTGACCCATTGAAGCTGCACTGCAAAAAGCAAGATCAACAAAATGGCCAGCCAAAAATTAGGCAAAGCCAAACCCAGTTGACTGAGTGTCATGACGCCTATATCGCCCCTGGAATTTTGTTTGGAGGCGGCATACAAACCCAGACACAAGGCCATGACGATGGTCAAGCTCATGGCCATGATGGCCAATGGCAAGGTGACATGCATGCGTTCTATCATGAGCACCGCTGTGGGCGTATCGTACGAAATACTCATACCCGATTGGCCTTGAAGCAAGCCACCCACCCATTCAACATACCGCGAAAAGGCAGGCTGGTTCAAACCCAATTTTTCTTCCATCGCTGCCAAAGATTCTGGGGTGGCGGTTTCGCCCAAAATAACTTGCGCTGCATTGCCCGGCAACCATTCCAACACCCCAAATACCACCACCGACGTAACCGCCAAGGTGGCGAAAAAACTGAAGAAACGTTGAAGCACAAACGAAGACACGCGTTATCCTTGTGTCTTCAGGGTTGGCGTCCCATCAGCCATGTTGGCAAGACAGGGCGGGGGCATTGATAAAAGGCTTTCAGATGACATCTCAGAACATTGTAAACACCCGATTGAGCCAAAGAGCCAATCCGCATTACGGCAGCATTGCTGACATTGCAGGTTTGCATGTGGGCCACTTTACCTCCAGCCAGCGCCTAACGGGGTGCTCTGTGGTGTTGGCGCCCCAAGGTGCAGTGGGTGGTGTCGATGTGCGCGGTGCTGCCCCAGGCACCCGAGAAACTGATTTATTAGACCCTTCCAATTTGGTTGACAAGGTGCATGCGGTGTTGTTATCAGGTGGCAGCGCCTTTGGCTTAGACGCTGCCAGCGGTGTCATGCGTTGGCTAGACGAACGCAACTTGGGGTTTCAAACTGGCCATGGGTGTGTGCCCATCGTGCCAGCCGCCGTGCTATTTGACTTGCCTCTGGTGCGGGAAGGCGACAACGCCAAAATAAGACCCGACGCCGCTGCCGGCTATGCGGCTTGCGAAGATGCGCTTTATCAAAAACCGATGACGGCAAGTGCCATGCGTTCGGTGGTACCTCCCATGTCGGGCAATGTAGGCGCAGGTGCGGGTGCCGTGGTGGGTAAATTGTTTGGCTTGAATCGGGCCATGAAAGGCGGCATGGGCCATGCTTTGGTCAAAGTGGGGCCATGGCAAGTAGGGGCGATGGTGGCATGCAATGCCGTGGGCGATGTGATCGATCCGGCTAACGGGCAAGTGTTGGCAGGTGCCCGAACAGCCGATGGCACGCGCTTGCTAAATACCCAGCAAGCCTTGCTGGCTGGTCAGAGTTCTGCCATTCCAATGGCGGGTACCAACACTTCCATTGGCGTGGTAGCTACCAATGCCACCCTGAACAAATCGCAAGCCAAGCGCTTAGCCATGAGTGCGCACGATGGCTTTGCAAGAAGCATTCGACCTGCTCACACCACCTTGGATGGCGACACCTTGTTTGCAATTGCAACCTGTGCTGAAAGCACAGAACCCGACATGCTATTGCTAACCGTGATGGCTGCAGAAGCCACAGCGCAGGCCACCGTGAACGCCATTTTGTTTGCCAATGGCGTTCACAGTCTGAAAGGCTATTTGCCTTCCGCGATGGAGCTCAATCCTTAAGGCTTAAGAACGTTTTATTCAACGGTAAATGTCAGGCCGGCATGGGATTGCAGTCGCGCAATGAGTGCGTTGCCCATGGCTGAGGCGGGTGTCCAGAATCCACCCTTCGTGACTGTGGCATCTTTCAGCAAGCAAATGGCCGCTTCGGCAATCATTTTGGAAGTGCTGCCATAGCCTGGATCGCGATCGCCTTTGACGCCCACCTTGACAGATTGGCCTTGCTCATTGGTCGCAATGAACAGCACGTCATAGCTGCCCGCTTCGCGTTCGGCCTTGGAAGGACCTTCACCGGGTTTGAGTTTGTCTTCGCTCATGCTCTTGTCTTGTGCAATGGCGTTGGCAATGGCTTCGCCTTTTTCTCCCGGTCCAGTGACGATCATTTCGTCGTATGCAAAATCGGCGCCCCACACATGGTTCAGTAAAAAGTTAGATCGGTGCACATTGCGCGTGTTGATGGTGGCCATAATAAAAGGCGCAACCCAGACGCCCATGACCTCGTCCAACATGGGCTTGTGGCCTGTGGGTTGGCGCGGGCCCTCAAAGCCAGGTGTGAGCGAGAAGGGATTTTTGAGCAAGTCTATGACGCCAGGCTGAGTGGCTGCTGCGGCCATGGTGGCTTTGAAGCTGGCTGCTGTGCCGCCAGAAAAGGTGCCCTTCATTTTGCGAACGCGACCGCGAACGCTAGGTGCGGGCTTGCCAAAACGCTTGGTCATTTCTTCTTGTGCCATGAACACACCCAAGTCGAAAGGGCTTGAATCAAAGCCGCAAGAGAAGACCAAGCGAGCACCGCTTATTTCTGCAGTGCTTTGGTGCTGATCAATCATATGGCGCATCCATGCAGGTTCGCCGCACAAGTCAACATAGTCAACGCCGGATTCGGCACAGGCTTTGACCAATTCGTTGCCGTACAACTGGTAGGGGCCCACAGCTGAAATGACCAAGCGGGTTTTGGACATGAGAGACTTCAGTGAAGCTTCGTCACTGCTCTCGATGACCACCAATGGGGTGGAAGTAGGTGCGCCAATTTCGTCACGTACTGCTTGTAGCTTGTCAAGGCTACGGCCACCCATGGCCCAGGTGAGGCCAGTGTCTGAGCGGGTGAGTAAATACTCTGCAATGAGTCGGCCAGTAAAGCCAGTGGCGCCGTGCACCACGATGTCGAATTCTTTGGTCATTGTTTCAATCGTTCCAAGGGTTGAGGACATCTAGTCCTAAGTTTTCAAAATCTTTGCTGTTGCGCGTCACCATGGTTAAACCATGGTGTGATGCTGTTGCGCCAAGAAGACTGTCTATGGCAGGCATGGTTCGGCCTGCTTCCGCCAGCAACCTCCCCCAGTGATCGGCAACGCCTTCGTCGATAGCCAGTATGCGTCCAGCAAAAAACAAAGGAAGTTCAGTTTCAAGCCAGTCCACCAACTTCAGTCTGCGTTTTGTATCGGCCAAACTGTCTATGCCTTTGCGCAATTCGCCCAAAGTTAGCACACTCAAATAAAGTGATGTTGGCGGTCTGCTGTTAACCCATTTGACAACATTGGCATCAGGCGTCTTGCGCCTAATTTCTGATAGCACATTGGTATCAATCAGGTAGCTCAAAGTGAAACCTTGCGTATGGGACTTTTATCACGCTCAAGCGGAACATCTTCCATGGCATACAAAGGCGATGCACGCATAAAACTGACCAGTGATTGTTGATTGCCTGTTAGTTTCTCAAACATAGCCTGAGATACCACAACTGCTACTGGCTGACCATGCACCGTGATGTTTTGAGGACCTAAAGTCTCTGCACATTTGATGACCTCGGACAAGCGAGCTTTTGCTTCTTGCATTTGCCACATTTGCATATTTTTTCTCCAGAAAAATTCTGACTAGATTGGTCAGAATTTACATGATTTATTCAAATGTGTAAATAGGCTACGACTTATTTCAGCCCATATTGCAAGCAAATGCCAACCAACCCACAAACCCCAATCACATGCATCACATTGAGCTTGAATTTGAGCAGAGCAACGGCAGCAGCCACTGCAATGAGCGCCGATGGTATGTCCAATGATCCAGTAAAGCCCTGAGGCCAGAGGGTGTGATAGCCAAAGAACAATGCCAAATTCACAATGACTCCGACCACCGCCGCAGTAATGGCCGTCAGTGGCGCCGTGAATTTCAAATCATTGTGTGTGCTCTCTACAAAGGGCCCACCAGCCAAGATAAAAATAAACGATGGTAAAAAAGTGAACCATGTCACCAATGTGGCAGCCAAGGCGCCGGCCAAAAACAAACTGTCAGGGCCCAGTACAGCCTTCACATAGCCACCCACAAATCCCACAAAGGCCACCACCATGATGAGCGGGCCAGGGGTGGTTTCGCCCAAAGCCAAGCCATCGATCATTTGGGTGGCCGTGATCCAGCCAAACTGTTCAACCGCACCTTGGTACACATACGGCAAAACGGCATAAGCACCGCCAAAGGTCAGCAGCGCAGCCTTTGTGAAGAACCAACTCATTTGGGTGAATGTGTGATTCCACCCGTTTTGTATCAACAAGTAGCCCATGGGCAAGGCCCATAAAACGAAGCCTGACAGGAGCACTTGCATCAAGCGCTTGATAGTGAAGATGGCATGCAAAGGTGTGGGCGTGTCATCGTTGATCAGTGCAGCTCCAAATTTGGCATGTGAAGCGCCATGGCCACCACCTGCACTGAAGGACTCTGGCCACTTGCGACCACCTACGAAACCAATGATGGCTGCCGCTAAAACGATGAGAGGAAAGGGAACGTTCAAGGCAAAAATGGCCACGAAACTTGCTGCTGCAATGGCCAGTAGCAGATTGTTTTTCAATGCTCGCGAGCCTATGCGATGGGCTGCTTGAATGACGATGGCTGTGACGGCAGGCTTGATGCCATAGAAAAAACCAGCTACCCATGTGACTTCACCATAGGCAATGTAAATCCAAGACAATCCGATCAGAATGAAAAGCGAAGGCAGCACAAATAAAACACCGGCCACAATGCCGCCCCTTGTTTTGTGCATCAACCAGCCAATGTAAGTGGCCAGCTGTTGGGCTTCTGGTCCGGGCAACACCATGCAGTAATTGAGTGCATGAATAAAACGTTTTTCAGAGAGCCAACGCCGTCGAACCACTAATTCCTCATGCATGATGGCAATTTGGCCAGCAGGCCCGCCAAAGCTGATGAAGCCCAACTTGAGCCAAAAGACAAAGGCTTGCCAAAAACTCACTTTTTCAGGCGCTTCAGTCAGGTTATTCGGCGATGGTGCTTCAACAGAGTTCATCACTCGATCATAATTTGAAATGCCAGAATGCTTTATGGGTTAAATACTTGAAAGCTTGATGCTGACTTAAATACAACCCTTCATTTTGAATTAATTCTGAAATATCGCCCATGGAAATCAAAGTCAATTTTCTCGACAAGCTTCGTGTGGAAGCCAAGTTCGATGACTTCACCCTTGTGGCCGACCAGCCCATTCGCTACAAAGGCGATGGTTCAGCTCCTGGCCCGTTCGATTACTTTTTAGCATCGTCGGCATTGTGCGCGGCTTATTTTGTGAAGTTGTATTGCCTCACGCGCAATATCTCGACAGAAAATATTCGTCTCTCTCAAAACAACATTGTTGATCCAGAGAACCGTTATCAGCAGATTTTCAAAATCCAAGTTGAGTTGCCGTCTGAAATTTCAGAAGTCGATAGACGTGGTATTTTAAATTCGATTGAGCGCTGTACAGTTAAAAAAGTGGTGCAAGCTGGCCCCGAATTTGTCATTGAAGAAGTGGCCAATTTGGATGCAGACGCACAGTCCTTGCTCAGCTTGAAACCTACTGCTGAAAGTAGCACCTTTATTCTTGGCAAAGACTTGCCCTTGGAGCAAACGATTGCCAACATGTCGAGCACCTTGGCTAACTTGGGCATCAAGATTGAAATTGCCTCGTGGCGCAACATCATTCCCAATGTATGGTCTTTGCACATTCGCGATGCGCATTCGCCCATGTGTTTTACCAATGGCAAAGGCGCAACCAAAGAAAGTGCATTGGCCTCAGCGCTGGGTGAATACATAGAGCGCTTGAACAACAACCACTTTTACGCTGGCGCCTACTGGGGAGAAGACTTGGCTAACGCCAAGTTTGTGCACTACCCTAACGAGCGATGGTTTAAGCCTGGAAAAATGGATTCGTTGCCCAAAGAAATTTTGGACCCTTACTGTCTCCAAATTTACAACCCCGAGGGTGAGTTGAAAGGCTCGCATTTGATTGATACCAACTCGGGTCATAGTGAACGCGGTATTTGTTCGTTGCCTTACGTGAGGCAGTCGGACAACAAGGTGGTGTACTTCCCGTCCAACTTGGTAGAAAACTTGTTTGTCAGCAACGGCATGAGCGCTGGCAACACCTTGGCCGAAGCGCAGGTGCAATGCTTGTCAGAAATTTTTGAACGCGCCGTCAAGCGTGAAATTTTAGAAGGCGAAATTTGTTTGCCTGATGTGCCACCGGACGTGCTGGCCAAATACCCCAGCATCATGGCTGGCATTCAAGGTCTCGAAGAGCAGGGTTTTCCGGTTTTGGTGAAAGACGCTTCATTGGGTGGTATCTACCCCGTCATGTGTGTCACCTTGATGAACCCTCGCACAGGCGGTGTATTCGCTTCCTTTGGCGCGCACCCCAGCTTAGAAGTGGCTCTGGAGCGAAGCCTGACAGAGTTGCTGCAAGGTCGTAGCTTTGAAGGCTTGAACGATTTGCCGCCACCCACCTTTGAAAGCAACGCCGTGACTGAGCCCTACAACTTTGTAGAGCACTTCATCGACTCCAGTGGCATTGTGTCTTGGCGCTTTTTCAGTGCCAAAGCAGATTATGAATTTGTCGAATGGGACTTTGCAGGCAAAGGCAACACGGCCAATGCCGACGAAGCCGCTACCTTGTTTGGCATTTTGAAAAACTTGGGCAAAGAGGTTTACACCACAGTGCACGATCAATTGGGTGCCATGGCTTGCCGAATTTTGGTGCCGGGTTATTCCGAAATTTATCCGGTAGAAGATTTGATTTGGGACAACACCAACAAGGCCTTGTTGTTCCGTGAAGACATTCTGAACTTACATCGCTTGGACGAAGCCAGCTTGGCGGCACTGCTAGACCGTTTGGAAAACAACGAACTGGACGAGTATGCCGACATTGCAACGCTCATAGGCATTGAGTTTGATGAGAACACCGAATGGGGACAACTGACGGTACTGGAGTTAAAACTGCTCATTCATCTGGCATTGAAACAATTGGAAGCCGCACAAGATTTGACGGGTGCTTTTTTGCAATACAACGACAACACCGTTGAACGCAAACTGTTTTACCAAGCATTGAATGTGGTGCTTGAAGTTGCCCTAAACCCAGAACTCGAGATTAAAAACTACGAACACAACTTCCGCCGCATGTTTGGCAACGCACGAATAGACGCCGTGTTGGGCTCGGTAAATGGCAGTGTGCGTTTCTTTGGTTTGACGCCTACCAGCATGAAGTTGGAAGGCTTGGACAGACACCACCGCTTGATTGACAGCTACAAGAAGCTGCACACAGCCAGGGGAAAGAGTCTGTCATGACTCGAGTGACCTGAATGAGCTACAGCCTGGTCTGGTTCAAACGCGACTTGCGTTGGCAAGATCATGAGGCACTGGCCCACGCTGCCAAGCGAGGCCCGGTGCGCTGTATTTACGTTGTTGAACCCGAGCTGTGGTTGCAACCCGATACGGCACTTCAGCACTTTGAATTTGTTCGAGAGTCCTTGCAGGACCTTGATGCACATTTAAGAACACTCGGTGGGTTCGTGGAAATTCACACAGGTGAGTTACCCGAGGTGCTGACAAAAATTTGGCATGATGCACCATTCTCTGGGCTCTATGCCCATGAGGAAACGGGCAACGCGTTCACCTACGCACGCGATCTCAAAGTGGGTGCATGGTGTCAAGCGCACAGTGTTCATTGGCAAGAGTTTGCACAATTTGGTGTGGTGCGCAGGTTAAAAAACCGCAACCTATGGCAAGCTGAATGGGAGCGGCACATGGCGTCGCCCCAGCAAAATCCGAATTCTTTGACGTTTTGGCAGTCGCCATCTACAGTACCTTTCATGATGTCTGCACCATCTCATTTGCTACACAATCCTCCTCTCAGACAGCGGGGCGGGCGTGCCCTTGCGTTGACCACGCTGCATAGTTTTTTAAACGCCCGCAGCATTGGTTATCGCGGTGGTATTTCTTCACCTTTGTCTGCGCCCGATGCCTGCTCACGGCTTTCCGCCTACCTTGCGTTTGGGTGCATTAGCATGCGAGAGGTGGTGCAAAGTACGCGCGCGCACATGGCCAGCTTGCCGCCACAGGCCAGCCGTCATCGTGCCGGTTTGAGTGGCTTCCTAAGTCGCTTGTATTGGCACTGCCATTTCATTCAAAAGCTTGAAAGTGAACCGGCCATTGAGTGGCGCAACATGCACCGCGGCTATGATGACTTGCGCGAACAAGCGTTCAACCCTAAATACTTTGAGGCGCTCAAAGATGCGCGCACAGGTTGGCCTATGGTGGACGCTTGCGTCGTCATGCTTCGAGAAACTGGTTGGCTTAATTTTCGGATGCGGTCCATGTTGGTGTCTGTGGCGGCCTATCCGCTTTGGTTGCACTGGCGACCTGTAGGTGAGTGGCTGGCCACTCAGTTTTTAGACTACGAACCTGGCATTCACTGGAGCCAACTTCAAATGCAATCGGGCACCACAGGCATCAACACTACGCGCGTTTACAACCCCATTAAACAAGCACAAGATCACGATCCGCATGGCGTTTTTGTTCGGCGGTGGTTGCCTTACATGCGAGATGTTTCAGACACATGGCTGTTTGAGCCCTCGCTTATGCCGCCGCACTTGCAAACTCACGCATCTACTTCCCTTCAAATACCCCAGCCATTGGTTGATCTGGCCATGGCTACACGCACGTCCAAACAGTTGCTTCATGCCAGACGTCAAAATTCAGAGGTGAAGGCTGGCAAACAAGCTGTTGTGGACAAGCATGCTTCGCGCCAAACATTCCGAAAGCGTCCATCTTCAGCCGTAAAAAGTACTGCCGCTTCAGCTCAAATTGGATTTGATTTTTAAAACTGACGGAGAAAAAAAAGCCAACCGATTAAGGTTGGCTTTTTGGGTAATGGTGGAGCTGGCGGGAATTGAACCCGCGTCCACAAGCCATTTTCGTACAGTTCTACATGTGTAGTCGTCTGATTTAAGTCTCGTCAAATACATCGCGCAGCGACACGCTATGAACCCAACCAGCATCCTATTTTCTCGCGTCACATCAAGGTGCCCGATGTGACGCCAGCCCATATGTTTTACCTTGCAGCCTGGAAGTTTTAGGTTTTAACGCCTAAAGCCCCCTTGCCCAGCCTATCGGCCAACTGTTGCAAGGCTCACCGGATTAAGCGGCGAGTGCGAAACGTTCGTCGTTTGCAGTTAGTTTTTTTTCTGCTGTTTTACGAGGATCAGAACCTCGACATGCCCTGCCACGCGTCCGAACCCATGTCGATACCAGTGCAGCCCCAAGTTTCGTATTATAGATTAGTCCTTAGCTCAGGCCTTCAACTCGGCCATAACGCACCATGGTGCTGCCCACCGTGAAGCGTTTGCTGCGCGTGGGCATGATCAATACCGCATTGTCATACGGCGTGCACACGGCGTGGCCCGCATCCTCAGCCAAGGCCGTGCCTGACTTCTCAATTACTTCCAAACCGTTGTAAACCGAAAGCCATTCAAAGTCGAGTGAACGGGCGGCATAACCCTCTGTGACTTGCACTACTTTTTGTTCAACGGGTGGCAAACTGCAACGAGAGTCTGCCCACTCGGCTGAAGTCACACCCGTGACTTTCAAGAACTTCAAGGTGGTTTCGCGGGCAATTTGCTCGCAAGCTTTTTCCCAGTGCTGGCCGGCTTCTAACAAGATGGCAGTATTGTGTTTGCTGGGATCGCCAAAGGCGGCACGTTCAATCATGCGCAGGCCATTGACGTGACCTGTGTCCATCATGAGCCATTCGGGCAGGCCAATTTTGGCGGCTAAATGAATGGATTTCTGCCCCCCTTTGGGACGAACGCCGCACACCATGAGAGGCGCACAGGGTGCGCTCATGGAATGCAAATCGAGCAGGTAGTCGGCGGTGTCAATGTAGTCCACCAACTCGCGCGCGCGGCGCAGTTCAACGGAGTCACGCGGGCCCTTTAAAACTTCATCAGACCAAACTCGATTGAAGTCTTCTTCCACATACCGGTTGCCATCGGGGTTGGCCGGATCCCACATCTGATAGGCAGCCACGTTGGCAAAGATGAAAGACACCACACCGCAGATAGGTTGGAAGTTTTGCTTGAACAAATAGTCAAGCGTAATGGCCCCGCTCAGTTCATTGCCATGCGTTAAGGCTTGCACAATGACATGCGGGCCTGGCTTTCCTGAGTCCATCCGAGTGACATAGTCAATCCCCACATTGCTGGCGCGGTAAGCGCTGATGTCAGGGGCCGTTAACTCGATTTGAAAAGGGGACGCCGTTGTTTGAGCAGAGGTGGTCATATGTTGTGTGTAGAAAAGTCGGCAAGCAAGGCGGTGAGCGCTATGAGATCTTGATTTAATTTCTCGTAGCCTGGCCCTTTGCCTCGGCCAGAATCATCGGTATACAAGCGTTTATTCAACTCAATTTGCAGGCTGTGTTTTCCTTGCGAAGGGTTAGAGAATGCTCGCACCAATTCAACACCTTTGAAGGGGTCGTTGATTTTGACGTCATAGCCGCATTGCTGCATGAAATCTTTCACCAAATGTGTGAACTCGGCCGAGCAGGTGGTGCCATCGCGGTCGCCTAAAACCACATCGGCACGCGCAATGCCAGCGCCGCCTTCACCCATCTTGCCGCTGACCGCGTTCATAGAGTGGCAGTTGATGTGGTAGCACACACCAAATTGTTGGTGATGCTCGTCGATTAAGTTTTGCAACTGTGCTTGATAGGGCAATGCGTAGCGCTGAATCCGTTGGTGCACTTCGTCTACAGAAAGTTTGCGGTTGTAAATAGGGCGTCCATCGTCTAAGGTACGCCAAATGAGAGATTTTCCAATTTGGGCTTTGCCGCTGGGTTCATAAGCGTGAGGCCAATCGCCTTCAATCATGGCCAAGTCGACATCGCCCACGTGTCTGTTGGGGTCGATGTAGGTGCGGGCAAATTCAGCCAAAAGCAAATGCGCGCCATGATCTGGGGCATGGGCCCACAAGGCATCAATAAAGACATCTTCACCATCGCGCAGGTCGTCTAAGGGCAAAGCGGCATTGAAGTCATTGGGGAAAACAGGACTCGAATGCGGTGAGTCCATGACCAAAGGCACGGCCTGCTTGGGTTTGTGGAGGGTATAAGCCTCGGTTTTTTGTTTGTTCATCAATTATTTTTTAGTATCTGCCTTGGCGTCGCCTTTGCCTCCACCCTTGGCATCCCCTTTACCATCACCCTTTCCTGGTGCACCGCCTTCTTTCGCTCTGACGACCTTGCACTTTTTATACCCAGGCTCACTGGAGGTGGCTGGAACATCTTCGCAAACTCTTTCTACTTTGTAGGCCCAAGCAAAGCCAGTCATGAGCAAGCTGCCCAATAGAGTGCTTAGAGCAGCAAATCGAAGAGAGATGAAAAAACCTTGAATCATGGGTGAAAATGAGGGGATGTGCGACAGAACAAAACCATTGCATTTGCGTAATATGGTTGAATTATCTGAAAGAAGTATCAAATGTCAAATTTGATCCGTTGGCCTTTAGCTGCTTTAGCGGTTTGGGGAGGGGTTTGGTACCTCTATCTGTTCCTGCTTGAACAGGGGGTTCACTCCTCCGTGGCCATGCTTTTTGCAACAAGCGCTGGCGTCATTGCCGCAGCCACTGCTTGGCACAAAGGTTTCTCTCAAGCCAGAACAGCGGCCTTGGCCATGGGATTTCCAGTGTCTTTTTGGCTCATGGGCATGGCCAGTGTGCCTGCTTGGGTTTGGTTGCTGCCCTTGATTCTGATTATCTGGATCTATCCCATGCACGCCTGGCGCGATGCCCCCATCTTTCCAACCCCCTTGAACGCTTTGCGAGAAGTGCCGCGCTGGGCCATCTTGCCTGCACAAGCCAAGATTCTGGACGCAGGCTGCGGCGCAGGCGATGGCCTGAAAGCTTTGCGACTGGCTTATGTCAATGCACAGTGGATTGGCATTGAATTTAGTCGCCCCTTAAGTTGGTTGGCCAAGTTTCGTTGCCCCTGGGCAGAGGTGCGGTGCGGTGATATTTGGGAGGACCATTGGGGCGCCTATGACATGGTTTATTTGTTTCAGCGACCCGAAACCATGCCCCGAGCTGCTGAAAAAGCCAAAGCAGAAATGAAACCCGGTGCTTGGTTGGTGAGTTTGGAATTTGAGGCGGCTGAGCTAAAAGCCACAGCAGTCACTGACGCCAGTCCCAATCGGCCTGTCTGGCTTTATCAGGCGCCATTTACGGGTCAATCCCGAGTGAAAATCTAGAGCTTCAGACTATCATCTTCGTATTCATTCAATTCGGAGATTTCTCATGCTCAAACCCGGCCTCATGATGGACCGCCCCTTGCTCTTGTCGGGCATTCTGGAGCACGCAGCAATGCAGTTTGGCGGGCAAGAAGTTGTTTCGCGCGAAACACATGGCCCTTTGTTTCGCTACACCTACGCCGATTGTGCAAAGCGCTCACGCCAATTGGCCAATGCACTTCAAGGCTTGAATTTAAAAGAAGGCAGTGTGGTGGGCTCGATTGCTTGGAACAACCACCGTCACTTAGAAGCTTATTACGCCGTGTCGGGCAGCGGCATGGTGATGCACACGTGCAATCCGCGTCTGCATCCCCAACAGCTTATTTACATCATCAACCACGCCGAAGACGAAGTGGTTTTGTTTGATATCACTTTTGCGCCTTTGATCAAAGGCATTGCGGCGCATTGCCCTAAAGTGCGTGCATGGGTCTGCCTGACCGAGCGTGCGCACATGCCTGAAATTGAAGGCGTGTCCAATGTGCTTTGCTACGAAGAGCTGATTGCTGCTGCCAGCGATGTTTTTGAATGGCCCGATTTTGACGAGCGATCTGCGGCAGCCATTTGCTATACCTCAGGCACCACCGGTAATCCCAAGGGCGCCATGTATTCGCACCGCGCCATTGTGATCAACGCACTGTCGGGTTGCTTACCAAGTATTCTGAATTTATCGCCTGAAGAAGCCATTCTGCCTGTGGTGCCCATGTTCCATATCAACGCATGGTGTATTCCATATGCGGCCCCCATTGCTGGCGCCAAGTTGGTCTTGCCTGGCCCCAAATTAGATGGCGCCAGTTTGTACGAACTCATTGAAGCAGAAAAAGTTACGATCAGTGCCGGCGTGCCCACCATTTGGATGGCACTCATCCAGCACCTTGAACAAAACAAACTGCGTTTCAGCACCATGAGGCGCACCGCTGCGGGGGGCTCGGCCATGCCCACCGCCCTCATTGCCAAATTCAGCGATGACTACGATGTCGAAGTGCGCCATGGTTGGGGCATGACCGAGACCACAGCAGTGGCCACCATGAGCAGCATGACGCCTGAGCAGCGCGCTATGCCTGCTGCAGATCGTCACGCATTGGTTGGCAAGCAAGGTCGCTCGGTGTTTGGTGTCGACATCAAAGTGGTAGACGAAGAAGGCAACACCATGCCACGCGATGGCACCTCACAAGGCGAACTCATGGTGCGGGGTCAGTGGATTATTTCGGGCTATTACAAAGGCGATAAGTCACCCTTGGTAGGCGGCTGGTTTCCTACAGGCGACATTGCCACCATCGATGCGCAAGGTGTGATGCAAATTCGCGATCGCACCAAAGACGTGATTAAAACCGGCGGTGAGTGGATCAGCTCGATTGATTTAGAAAATGCAGCCATTGCGCATCCTGCTGTGGCCATGGCAGCTGTCATAGGCGTGAAGCACCCCAAGTGGGATGAGCGTCCGTTGATGTTTGTGGTGCGCAAGCCTGGGCAGGCAGTCGAGAAAGAAGAGATCTTGTCTTTCCTCGAAGGCCGTGTGGCCAAGTGGTGGGTGCCAGACGATGTGATCTTTTTAGAATCCTTGCCCGTGGGGGGCACAGGCAAGGTTCAAAAGGGTGACTTGCGTAAAACCTACGGTGGCGTGTTCAGCTGAGTACGCCGCTTAGGTTTTAGTAGCGATAACCCAGACCCACACCAATCAGTGTGGGATCAAGCTTAAGCACGCCTTTGTTGGCGCCGCCTACAAACACGTCAGTCTTTAAACTGAGCTTTTTAAAGTCAATGTTGAAGCTCAAGTTTTTATCAATTGGGAAATCAATGCCCGCTTGTAAAGCACCACCCCAGCTGTGGCTGTTGATATTGGCGCCGCCTTCTAACAGGTTGACTTGTGTGATTTGTGTGTAGTTCACGCCAGCGCCTACATAGGGTTTGAAATCTGCAAAGTTATCAAAGTGATATTGCAAAGTAATCACTGGTGGCAAATGCTTGAAGGTGCCAATGTCGATTCCCAAGGCAGTTGAATTGACGGTTTGTTTCTGGGGCACTGTCAAAATCAATTCAACAGCCACATTCTTGTTGATGAAGTAGCTGATGTCTATTTCTGGAATAGTTTTGTTGTTCACGCTTAAGCCCAGGCCCGTTGAGTCTTTGTTGCTCATGTCGAGGCCAACAGCGCGTGCGCGAATCAACCATGGGCTTTGTTCGGCCAATGCGGCACCAGACAAGAGCGCGCAGACGGCAGTAGTGAGGATGAGTTTTTTCATTTTTTGATTCCTTGTTGACGGTTTGATTAACCGTTATGACATTTGGAATCTTTCAGGTCCTCAGGCCATTGACCTGCATCAAGAGCGCCTCACCAGTCCCTTGATAAAGGTCAAACTAAAGGCTCAATGAATCTGAAAGTACAGGCTTATGAAGCCAAGCTTGAAGGCCAAGCCAAAACAAATTGTCGTTGCGCCTGCGTCTCTGGGGTGTGCGGCTCTTCCAAGTGCTTGTCGACCGCTTGCCATTTTTGCAACAGCAAATCTAAAGCAGCTTGACCCGTCATGCCTTGGTTAACCAACCACGTGGCCGCTACCGTACCTGTTCGGCCGATGCCAGCGCGGCAATGCACATACACTTTGCCACCATTTTGCAGAGCTTCATCGATGCTGTGCAAAATGCCATTCATTTGAGCCACACTTGGCACACCAAAATCCGCGATAGGGTGGTTGATGCGAATCGCTCCGCCTAAAGGCCAGTATGCTTTAAGAGGATCGGTCGGCGACGTGAGGTCAATGAAATGCGTGATGCCCATTTGGGCCATCAACTGCAGTCGTTCAAGCAATGCCGCCTCACCTTCTTTAGCGGGATGCTCACCTGCCAACACTTGGCCTGCCCACAGCCAATAAGTATTGCCATGAGGACGGGGCAGTGCATCACCCCGCGGGTCTAAAAAAGAAAGCCCGCCGGCAGAGCCAGCGGGCTTTGAGTTCGGGGTCATCAGTGCGCCAGAATTTTGGACAGGAAATCTTGTGTGCGTTCGTTCTTGGGGTTAGCAAAGAACTCAGCGGCAGTGTTTTGTTCCACAATTTGGCCTTCGTCCATGAAGATCACGCGGTCGGCAACAGAGCGGGCAAAACCCATTTCGTGGGTGACGCAAATCATGGTGATGCCTTGGTTGGCCAATTCCACCATGACATCCAACACTTCGTTGATCATCTCAGGGTCAAGCGCTGAAGTGGGCTCGTCGAACAACATGATTTTGGGAGTGAGACAAAGCGAGCGCGCAATGGCCACGCGTTGCTGCTGTCCGCCAGACAATTGCAACGGATACTTCAGTGCTTGCTCAGAGATGCGCACACGCTTGAGTTGTTGCATGGCACGCTCTTCGGCCTCAGCCTTGGGCATGTTGCCCACCCACATGGGTGCCAGCGTGAGGTTTTCCAGCACCGTAAGGTGAGGGAATAAATTGAACTGCTGGAACACCATGCCCACTTGGCGTCTCACAGCTTCAATCGATTTGACATCGTCTGTGAGTTCTGTGCCGTCTACTTTGAGAACGCCAGACTGGTGCTCTTCAAGGCGGTTGACGCAGCGAATCAGTGTGCTTTTGCCAGAGCCAGAAGGGCCGCACACCACAATGCGTTCGCCTTTGGCCACTGACAAATCAATGTCGCGCAACACATGGAAATCGCCGAACCATTTGTTGACTTTAGAAAATTCGATGATGGGACTTGAGGTACTCACTTCACTGTCTCCGTGTTCCAGTATTCAGATGGGATTCCAGCCATTGGCTGTAGCGTGACATGGCAAAGCATGCGATGAAATAAATGCCAGCCACAAACAGCTGACCTTCAATAAAGAACTTGCGCCAATCGGCATCGCCCAGTGCCAATTGCACGGCACCCGTGAGGTCGTACAAGCTCACAATAGTGACCAGCGATGTGTCCTTGAAGGCGCCAATGAATGTGTTCACAATGGCGGGCACCACCAAGCGCAAAGCTTGTGGCAACACAATTTTGCGTTGAATTTGCCAGTAGGTCATACCTAAAGAATGAGCAGCTTCAACTTGACCCTTGGGCAGTGCCTGCAAACCACCTCGAATCGTTTCGGCAAGGTAAGCGGCAGTGAACAAAGTCATGCCAATCAGGACACGAGCCAACACATCAATCTTGGTGCCTTGCGGCATGAACAATGGCAAGATGAAAGAGGCCATGAACAACACAGAAATAAGCGGTACGCCACGCACAAATTCAACAAAGATGACGCACAAGGTGCGAATGGCGGGCAGGTTGGACTGCCTGCCAAGCGCCAACAAAATGGCCAAAGGAAATGCAAGTACCAAGCTCACACTGGCCAATAGCAAGGTGAGTGGCAAGCCACCCCAGCGATCTGTTTCAACAAGTGTCAGGCCAGCAAACCCGCCCAACATCAGCGCAAAGAAAAACGCATAGACCGCCACCCAAGCCACAACCAGGGCAGGCCGCCAAAACGTTTTCAAGCAAGAGACTACCAATATAAAGACCACTGCTGCACTGGCAACCAAGGGGCGCCATTGCTCTTCAAAGGGGTAGCGTCCAAACAAAATGAGACGACCTTTTTCGGCCACCACACCCCAGCAGGCACCTACGCCGTAAGCAGCACGACAAGCAGCGTTGTCGGCATTGGGAATGGCGTACCAGATGGTCCAATTAAAGAGGGGTGGAATAGCCCAAACCAACATGGCCACAAAAAAGACCGTTAAGAAGCTGTTAACAGGGCCGTCGAAAAAGCCACGCTGAATCCAAGCCATGAGTCCCGTTTCATTGACAGGCGGACGACGCGCTGCGATGGGCTCGAAATGTTGTTGATAACCGGTGCTGCTCATCATCGGTCCTTAATGCGCATACGGCGGTTGAAAATGTTCATGATGGCCGAGGTGATCAAACTCAAACTCAAATAAATCAACATGACCAATGCAATGCACTCAATGGCACGACCTGTCTGATTCAAGGCCGTAGAACTGATAGACACTAAATCTGGATAGCCAACGGCCACAGCCAATGACGAGTTTTTGATCAAATTGAGGTACTGACTGGTTAGCGGTGGAATGATGACGCGCATAGCTTGCGGTAACTGAATGAGGCGCAACTCTTGGGTACGCTTCAAGCCTAAGGCCACTGCCGCTTCATGCTGTCCAAACGACACAGATTGAATGCCCGCACGAACCACTTCCGCAATGTAACCAGAGGTGTAGACCGTGAGTCCAACCAGCAAGGTCAGGTATTCGGGTGTGACAGAGCCACCGCCCACCACACTGATTTCTGTAATTTCGGGTATGTCAAGTTCACTTGGGACGCCACCTGCCAACCAGCCGATAACGCCGCACACAATGAATAAACCCAAGCCAGGTAAAAAGCTGGCCTTGACCTGGCCGGTCGCTTCAAATTGCTGTTTGACGTGGCGTGACCAAAATTTCCAAGCACCGATGCCTACACAGAAACCAATGAGCGTGCCCCAATGTCCAGGTGCCCAAACGGGCAGAGGGTATTGCAATCCATTCTTGCTGAAGAACACCCCTGCAAGAGGTTTTAAAGGCTCTTCAATGGGAGGCAACAACTCGGTCATGGCAAAGTACCACATGAACAGTTGCAGCAGCAAAGGAATGTTGCGGGTAATTTCAACAAAGCTTGCGCACAAGGTTTTGACCAAGGTATTTTGGGTGAGTCGGCCAATGCCAATCATGGTGCCCAAGATGGTAGCCAAGACCAACCCGACCAAGGCAACACGCAGCGTGTTGCTCAGGCCGACCAGGTAAGCCACGATGTAATTTTGTGACGAGTCAAACTCAATCAGACTCTCGCCAATGCCAAATCCGGCTGGCTGTAAGAAAAAATCAAAACCACTTTGAATGCCCCGTGCGCGCATATTGGCGAACGTGTTGGACATCAAGTAGCCCACGGCAATGGTCAACCCAACTATGGCTAGGATTTGATAGACCAGTCCGCGAAAGGCTTGACTGCGCCAAGACCATTGTCGTTTGGGAGGAGGAGGGGTGCTCATGAGAATAGACCGGCCCGCACGAGGCGGGCCGGAAGTCTTTGGTTTAAAAAGTTTTCCTCATGGAGGAGAACACAAAGCTAGGATTAACGTACAGGAGGAGCGTACATCAAGCCGCCTTTGTTCCACTGGTTGTTCAAACCACGTGGCAATTTCAAAGTGGACTTAGGACCCACATTGCGCTCAAACATTTCGCCGTAGTTGCCCACAGCTTTAATGGCGCGGTAAGCCCACTCTTTGTCCAAGCCGAGCAATTTGCCGGTGTCTTCAGATGTGCCCAAGATACGCTGAATCACAGGGTCTGTGCTGCTGCTTTTCATTTGGTCTACGTTGGCTTGTGTGATGCCATACTCTTCAGCTTCGATCAAAGCGTAAGCCACCCATTTCACAATGGCGAAGAACTCGTCATCACCACGGCGCACGCTTGGGCCAAGGGGTTCTTTAGAAATCAAATCTGGCAAGATCAGGTGATCATCAGGGTTGGTCGCTTCTTTGTTGCGCACAGAAGCCAAACCTGAAGCGTCTGTGGTGTAAGCTTGGCAACGACCAGCGAAGTAAGCCTTGTTGGTGGCTTCTTGCGTGTCAAACACCACGGGCTTCATGTTGAGCTTCATGACCTTGGAGTAGTCATTCAAATTCTTTTCAGTGGTGGTGCCAGACTGCACGCACACTGTGGCGCCTTTGAGCTTGGTTGCGCTGGTAATTTTTGACTTTTTAGGAACCATGAAGCCTTGGCCGTCATAGTAAGTCACGCCTGTGAAATGCAAGCCCAAAGAGGCATCGCGGCTCAAAGTCCAAGTGGAGTTGCGTGACAACACGTCAATTTCACCGGCTTGCAACACAGCAAAACGCTGAGCAGCGTTTAAAGGTGTGTACTTCACTTTGAGGGGGTCGTTCAAAAGAGTGGCGGCCACAGCGCGGCAAACATCCACATCCAAACCGGCCCAAACGCCTTGGCTGTCGGCAGCAGAGAAGCCAGGCAAGCTGGGGTTCACGCCGCAGTTTAAAGTGCCGCGTGCTTTGATGGCATCAATTGTTTTGCCAGCAAAAGCAGGCGTGGCCAGTGAGCCGAGCAATGCCAAAGCGGCAGTTGCCAGCAAAGGGCGCTGAATCAGTTTTCGAATGGATTTCATGGATTGGCTCCAAAATTAAGAAAAGCATATTTTGCATGAAAAAAAGCTGATCAAACCGCGGGTAAGTGCTGACCCCTAAATTTAGAAAACAGCAATAGCCCCAAAAATGGGCGGGGTTTAAGGACTCGCCCCAAGTAAGTGCAGTAGCAAGCTCTAATTGGACAAATCTTTCAGTGCCGCTTCTACTTGTGCTTCAAACAGAGCGGGTTGCCCCATCGCTTTGGCATTGAGAAGCGCCAGTTTGACCAAAAAAAGTTCTGACTTTTCGGGGCCAGCTTCATCGATGGCCGTGGCCAACCGGTCGTAAACCTGTTCTAGGCCCGCTATGTCGAGAGTGTGAATTGTGTTCATTGCATTGACGCAAGTTGAAGGCTAGAAAGCAGGCGCGCAGCATCCAATTGAAGCCAGCGAGCACAAACGTGTTGGTCCGGCCTAAATAAATAAGCCCCCCCTGATGAGACGGCGTAACGAAGTTGAAATCTTTGTTGCGGGTCGAACAATGTTTTGTCAGCACCCATGACATCAACATTCTCTTGAATGATGGCCAACAACTTCAATGGCAGCCCCTTGCTTTTAGCTTGATCAACTGCCCGCAAAAGGTCTTGTGGAATGCCTTGATGTGTTGCGACATAAACCAAGTCAAATCCACCTCCTAAGTGATCTAACAAAAAGTCATCTTTTTGAAGTTGAACGTTTTGAGGAGGCGCACCAAGCGCTGGGCCACCCGTAAATTGCAAGTTGTCATCAGTCGTGCTGTTTAACTCAGAGTGCTTGTACTCATGTGGCCGCGATGTGCGCCAGTGGTAAAGAGGACGCACAAATTCTTCGGTCAATGACAAAGACAAAACCGCATCTCGCAGTAACCTAAAGCCTCTGCTAGGCGGTGCCATGAAGCGCGTACTTTTACCAGCCTCAGTGATGATTTCGCGAGCAGCGCCCACACGCTCGTCGCTGTGGTTTGTCATCAATTTTTCGGGAGCGATACCTTGCAAAACATAGGCCAAATGCCACCCTAAAGATTGAGCATCTTGAAACGCTGTATTGGCGCCTCTCACACCAAAGATAGGCAGTAAATGGGCTGCATCACCCGTGAACACAATGCGATCATGAACATATTGAGGCAATGTGAGCGTTCGTGCAGAGTAAACCGAACTCCAATCCATTTCCCAAGGCGTGCCTTCAAAGCCAATCATTTTGAGTTGAGCGTCTATGCGCTCTTGCAGGGACTCTGGTCGCAAAGCTTCTTCTGGTGTTTCGCCAGGCGGGAGTTGATAGTCAACACGCCAAATACCGTGTGGCTCTTTGTGCATGAGGATGGTGTTGCCGCGGTTCCAGTCTGGATCAAAAAATGCCAAGCGCTCGGTGGGAAAGGGCAAGTCAATTCGAATGTCGGCAATGACAAAGATGCTCTCAAATGAAGCACCTTCCAATTTCAAATTCATGGCACTGCGAATTTCTGATCGACCACCATCGGCAGCCACAAGCCATTCGGTTTCAAGTAGATAGGGGCCAGCAGATGTGTCGACATGGGCGGAGACAATGCCCGCCGATTGTTCCGCGTGGATCAGTTTGTTGCCCCATCTAAAATCAATCAAAGGATTGCCTGCGCACGCGTCATGCAAGTACTCTTCCAAATACTGCTGCTGAATATTGATCATGGGGAAAAATCGATCGTCTGGATCGAGCGGAGTTTCCATGCGAAACACTTTTTGTCCGCGGTAAATAGAATTGCCGCTGTGCCAAGGTAATCCGTTTTCAGTGATGCGATGCGCCACGCCCACTTGCTGCAATATTTCCATCGATCTGCGCGTGAACACAATGGCACGTGAGCCTTGTGAAAATTGCAGCTCAGATGCCAAGACCACACTGGCCACCCCATGCCGCGCCAATTCCAAGGCGGTGACCATTCCCGCAGGACCTGCGCCCACAATGACTACTTTTTTCTTTTCCTGTGGCCCGTGTTCAGTGGGCAACCAAGGTTTGAAAACTTGGTAGTTGTAATAAATGGAAGGACGCGGGTTTGCGCTGGGCAGGTGCATTGAAAGTGTTAGTTGGCTTTGCTGTTCGCAGTTTGCATCACTTTGGCAAGGGTGAGCTTAGGTTATCAAAAATTTACAAGCTACGTCCACCATCGACCACAAAACGGGAGCCAGTGGCAAAGCGCATGGTTGTGGCACAGGCCTCAATGGCAGCAGCAGTGTCGTCAACTTGGCCAATGCGTTTAAGAGGAATGGTGGCTGCAGCTTTCTCATTAAATTCAGCGCCTCGGCCAGGTACGAAAGTTGAATCGACCACGCCTGGTGAAACTGCAATGACGCGAATTTGAGGCGCAAGCGCTTTGCCCAATGCCTTGGTCAAAAGATCGACACCTGCTTTGGCCGCTGCATAAGCTAAATTGCTGCCTGAACCCGTGATGCCGGCAATTGAAGACACATTCACAATGAGCCCGTCGCCATTGGCTTAAAGCAAGGGCGTAAAGGCGCGAATCGTGGCAAATACACCTCGCAAATTGGTTTGCACCACTGCGTCAAACAAGTCGTCGGTTAGACCTTCTAAATCGTTGGCCGCCACAGGCTTCGTAAACCCCGCGCTGTTGACCAAGATGTCGCAGCGCCCGGCACGTTGCTTCACCGCTTCTGCAGCTGCATTCAAGGCAGCAGAATCGGTGATGGAGGCCGTAAGCGCAAAGTGAGCGCCCGATGCCACTTTGGGCAGCGTGTCTAAAAGGGCCTGAACTTTTTCTGGTTCCGAGCGGTCAATGGAAACAATGCGTGCTCCCAATGCGGCCAGCCTCTTCGCAGTGGCCCAACCAATGGCGCCTTTACCGCCCGTGATAACAGCGACATGCCCGTCTAATTTGGAAACCGGTTCAAAACTCATGGTGTGCTTTCATTCAATAGATAGATTTGTCGTGAATTGAGAATTAATTTTGTTTGGGTCTTTCTGATTGAAGAATCAGTAGACCTGAAATAACCAAAAGCAAAATCCCACCCCATGCCAAAAGGTTGGGCACCTCATCCCACACCACATAGCCAATGAGTAAGGCAAACAGCAAACCGCTGTATCGGAATGGCGCGACCAAACTCATTTCGCCTGAACGCATGGCCACAATGAGCAAGTAATACGCCATGGAGAGAAACAAGGAAGCGCCGAAAAGCAAGGCCAGCGATGTGCTGTCAACAGGCGTCCATGTTTGAGCCAGCGTAATGCCGCCAGCGGCTATGGCTACAGAAACTGCAGTCGACAACGTAATGAGAAGTGCGGGCACGTGAAGGCCAATAGCCCGAGTGAGTGTGTCTCGTGTGGCATGAAACAAAGTGGCTAGCACGGCTATCCATGCATACACATTGAAGCCGTCTGAGCTGGGCTGAACCACCAAAAGTACCCCACTGAAGCCTAGCAAAATGAGTGCGCCTCTTTGTAACGTAACCTGTTCTTTGAAGAAAATGATAGCAAACACCGTGATGAACAAAGGAGATGCCAAGTTGATGGCCGTAGCATTGCCTAAAGGTAAATGAAAGACTGCTGTTAAGTAAGTGAGTGAGGCCGCGGCATCGACAGAGCCCCTTATCCACAAACGCTTGTTTAGCATGAGGCGCCAGTTTTTAAGATGGCCCATGGCTTGCGCCATGATGAGCACCAGGGTGGTGGCCATGAGACCGCGAATGAAAATGAGTTGAGGGCCAGGCAGCGTAGCGCTGACTTGCTTGACCAAAGCGTCATTGGCAATGAAAAGCGCCATGGCCAGGCTCATGGCCAAAATACCGCGGCGATTGTCAGCGTGCATAAGAAAAGCCCCCTGTGCTTCCACGGGGGGCCCTGAACTTGGTGGCTCTTCACGGATTCGAACCGCGGACCTGTGGATTATGATTCCATCGCTCTAACCGACTGAGCTAAAGAGCCTGAGTCAAAGATTGTAGCAAACGATTTGGTGAAATTGTTAGAACTTTTGAATAAAGTTT
>Ga0214168_1000027_pt1 | contig 53015 bp, 56 predicted proteins | sample LakMenepilimnion_FD_153002 | JGI IMG/M metagenome (GOLD analysis project Ga0214168, IMG submission 153002) | Freshwater microbial communities from Lake Mendota, WI - Practice 29OCT2010 epilimnion v4 | ecosystem: Environmental > Aquatic > Freshwater > Lake > Epilimnion/Euphotic zone | place: Lake...
GGTGCGGTATGGGGCATCAACAGCTTTGACCAATGGGGCGTGGAGTTGGGCAAGGTGTTGGCCAAGGACATTCATGCTCGTATATTGTCGGGAGATGTTGTGGGTTTGGATGCTTCTACGGCGCAGCTGTTACACAAAATTCGATAGGCAATTTTTTGTCAGTGCTTCGCTCAATTGAATTGTCTGAGTTGAGCGCGACGAAAAAAAACCCCGCAATCACTTGCGGGGTTTCTTGTGCAAGGTCAAAGGTCTTTGCAGACCCTTGAAGCAGCGGGCAATTACATGCCCATGCCGCCCATACCACCCATGCCGCCCATGTCAGGCATGCCACCGGCGCCAGATTCTTCTTTTGGTGCTTCTGAAATCATGCACTCTGTGGTCAACATCAAAGAGGCCACGGACGCTGCATTTTGCAAAGCAGTGCGTGTCACTTTAGTTGGATCCAAAATGCCCATTTCAATCATGTCACCGTAGGTGTCGTTGGCAGCATTGAAGCCGTAGTTGCCTTTGCCAGCCATGACAGCGTTGACAACAACGGATGGCTCGCCACCTGCGTTGTAAACGATCTCGCGCAAAGGCGCTTCGATGGCTTTCAACACCAGCTTGATGCCAGCGTCTTGGTCAGCGTTGTCGCCCTTGATGGTGCCAGCGTTTTGACGAGCGCGCAACAAGGCAACGCCACCGCCAGCTACAATGCCTTCTTCCACAGCAGCGCGGGTAGCGTGCAATGCGTCTTCAACACGGGCTTTCTTTTCTTTCATTTCGACTTCGGTGGCAGCGCCAACCTTGATCACGGCAACACCGCCGGCCAACTTAGCCACGCGCTCTTGCAATTTTTCACGGTCGTAGTCAGAAGTGGCTTCTTCGATTTGAACGCGGATTTGTTTCACACGTGCTTCGATGTCGCCAGCAGCACCTGCACCGTCGATGATGATGGTGTTTTCTTTGCCCACTTCGATGCGCTTGGCTTGACCCAAGTCTGCCAATGTCACTTTTTCGAGTGTCAGGCCCACTTCTTCAGCGATGACTTTACCGCCGGTCAAGATAGCGATGTCTTCCAACATGGCTTTGCGGCGATCACCGAAGCCAGGAGCCTTGACAGCCACAACCTTCAAGATACCGCGGATGGTGTTGACCACCAAAGTAGCCAAGGCTTCGCCTTCAACTTCTTCAGCAATGATCAGCAAAGGACGGCCAGCTTTTGCTACGGCTTCCAATGTAGGCAACAAGTCACGGATGTTGCTGATTTTCTTGTCGAACAACAACACGAAGGGGTTGTCGAGCAAAGCAGCTTGCTTCTCGGGGTTGTTGATGAAATAAGGTGACAGGTAGCCACGGTCGAATTGCATGCCTTCAACGATGTCGAGTTCGTTGTCGAGTGACTTGCCGTCTTCAACAGTGATCACGCCTTCTTTGCCCACTTTGTCCATGGCTTTGGCAATGATCTCGCCAATGCTGTGGTCGCTGTTAGCAGAGATAGAACCCACTTGAGCGATTTCTTTGGTGGTTGTAGTGGCCTTGGTGGCTTTCTTCAACTCTTCGATCAAGGCTGTGACAGCTTTGTCGATACCGCGCTTCAAGTCCATGGGGTTCATGCCGGCGGCAACGTACTTCATGCCTTCGTGAACGATGGCTTGTGCCAACACGGTAGCGGTTGTTGTACCGTCACCTGCGTTGTCAGAAGTCTTGGAAGCAACTTCCTTGACCATCTGGGCGCCCATGTTTTGCAACTTGTCTTTGAGTTCGATTTCTTTGGCCACGGACACACCGTCCTTGGTCACGGTGGGGGCGCCGAAAGAGCGCTCGAGCACCACATTGCGACCCTTAGGGCCCAAAGTTACTTTGACCGCGTTGGCCAAAATGTTCACGCCTTCAACCATGCGTGCGCGGGCTTCGCCGCCGAAAATTACGTCTTTTGCTGCCATTTGAATTTCTCCGATTTAAAAATTACTCGACCACTGCAAAGAGGTCTTCTTCTTTCATGACCAACAGCTCGTCGCCCAAAACCTTGACGGTTTGGCCGCTGTATTTGCCGAACAACACGCGGTCGCCGACTTTCACGTTCATGGCCAACACTTCGCCTTTGTCATTGCGCTTGCCTGGGCCGACGGCCAAGACTTCGCCTTGATCGGGCTTTTCAGCAGCTGCGTCAGGAATCACGATGCCAGAGGCAGTTTTGGTTTCGCTTTCGACACGTTTAACGATCACGCGATCGCCGAGAGGACGTAGTTTCATTGCATCTCCTAAATATGAAACAAGGTTAAAAAAACAAAAAGCATTCAAAATTGAATACTTAAGGGTTCATGGGAGGGTGCTGACGTTGTTAGCACTCATCTCCTGCGAGTGCTAATGATAAGGGCATTCAAACTAATTTCAAGTGGGCTTTTGAAAAATGAGGACTTCTTGACGTCGTGAATGGAGAAGCTTTTGCGAGAAACGCTGATTTGTACGTCGCGCTTCTAGGATTTATCTTCCAGCAGCTAACTCCGTCATCAAGCTGCTGGAAGAATTGAGTGTTCAGAACGTGACTTGCCCAACACACCCAACTCAAAAGTCAATGTTTTAAACAGAGACTGATCTGAATTTATTCCACTTTGCCAATTTTTTTGACCACGTCGGTCATGCGTTTGGCATCGGCCTGAACATATTTTTCAAAATCGGGACTGTCCAAATACTGCACAGGGCTGCCGGTGTTTTGAATCACTTCGCGGGCTTTGGCATCTTGAGCGGCCATTTTGGCGGCAGCACGCAATCGCTGCGCAATCGGCTCGGGTGTACCGCTTGGGACGAACAATCCTGACCACTGCGCGTACTCGGCATTGAAACCCAAGTCTTTCAGGCTGCTGACCTCGGGCATAGAGGCCAATGCACCGGTGCCCCAATGGCCCAGCACACGAATTTTGCCAGCTTTGACATGTTGCAATACCGTTGCGGGGCCTGTTGACAATGCGTCAATTTGACCACCCAACATGGCCACCACGGCAGGACCTGCACCTGTGAACGGAATGTGGGTCATTTTGATGCCGGCAGTTTGCGCCAGAATTTCCATGGGTACGTGCATGGTGCCGTAGTTACCTGACGAGCCATAGTTGATGGCGCCAGGACGTTTGCGCGCATCTTCAACAAACTCTTTAACAGTCTTCCAAGGCGAGTCAGCGCGCACGGCCAGCACCGTTGGGTCTGCGGTGTAACGCGCAATGGGGCGCAGTTCGTTCAGCAAGAACATGGGGTTGCGGCCTAGCAAGGCATCGGCTTCAGGGATTACGGTCAATGAAGACAAGGCCAAGAGAACCGTATAGCCATCGGGCTTGGAGCGCGCGGCTACACCCATGCCAATACCGCCGCCAGCGCCACCTTTGTTTTCAATGATGACGGGTTGACCTAATTCACGGCTCATGGCTTCTGCAACCGGGCGAGCCACAATGTCAGCCAAGCCACCGGGTGGGAACGGCACGATCATGGTGATGGATTTGGTCGGGTAGGGGACAGCTTGCGCCGAGGCAGAAACTTGTCCGGCCATGTTCATAAGCAAACTGCTAGCTAGAACACTGGCTGTACCCAGAAAATACTGGCGAGCAGTTTTTGATGGACGCATCGATTGAAAGAAATTCATGAGGTCTCCTACATTGTTTTGGGGCGCTTTGGCTTTCAGGCAGACTCTAACACCGCAGTCCATTTTTTGCATGAACTTGTGTCACAGCGGGAAATCAATCAGTGAGTGGACCTCACCGATCAAATTCTTTGGAGGCGTCACAATACGGTCTGATCAATCTTATTTCAAGGTGCCCTTCATCATGCGCATTGCTGCTTTCTTTCACAAAGGCCAACCCCATGTGGGCTTGGTGTCACAAGATTCGTCAGCAGTCACACCGTTTGACTTGCCTCTGGCCGATCGCGAACTTGGAGCTCTCACACTTGTAGACACCCTGTCTCGCGGCGAGGCCTTACCACCCCAAGTTGCTGCCATTGCTCTGAAAGACGTGCAATTGCGTGCACCCTTGCCCCACCCCCGCCGCAACATCTTTTGCGTCGGTAAAAATTACCATGCTCACGCCAAAGAGTTTGCGCGCAGTGGTTTTGACAGCAGCGCCAAAGCCGGCGGCGAAATTCCAGCCGAACCCATCATCTTTACCAAAGTGCCCGAGTGCGTCATTGCCACAGGCGAAGCCATTGAAATGCCCAAAGTTTCAATGGCCATTGACTACGAAGCCGAGTTGACCGTGATCATTGGCAAAGGTGGCAAAGGCATTACCAAAGCCAATGCCATGCAGCACGTTTGGGGTTACACCATCGTCAATGACATCACGGCACGCGATTGGCAAAACAAGCACATGCAGTGGCACATGGGTAAGTCGTTTGACACCTTCTGCCCCATGGGCCCTTGGCTTGTGAGTGCCGACGAAATGGACGGCACCAACACCCATGTGCGTTGTTATGTGAATGGCGAAGAGCGACAAAACGCCGCCACCACCGATTTGATTTTTGACATACCGACGCTCATTGAAACTTTGAGCGCTGGCATTACCTTGTACCCCGGGGACGTGATTGCCACGGGTACACCCGTGGGTGTGGGCATTGGCTTCACACCGCCCAAATATTTAAAGTCGGGCGATGTGGTGCGTGTGGAAATCGACGGGATTGGCGTTTTAGAAAACCCCGTCAAATGATCACTTTAAGCCAGCGGCCGCACGCAGCGTGGCGGCCAAGTTGGTGCGCTCCCATGTGAAGTCTGGCTCGTCGCGACCAAAGTGGCCATATGCCGCTGTTTTGGTGTAGATGGGGCGCAAGAGGTCCAGCATTTGAATAATGCCTTTAGGACGCAAATCAAAGTGCTCGTTCACCAAAGCGGCAATCTTGTCATCAGAGATCACGCCAGTGCCTTCGGTATTGATCGTGATGTTCATGGGACGGGCCACACCAATGGCGTACGCCACTTGAATTTGGCACTTGGTGGCCAAGCCCGCAGCCACAATGTTCTTGGCCACATAGCGCGCGGCATAAGCAGCAGAGCGGTCGACCTTAGAAGGGTCTTTGCCTGAGAAAGCGCCACCGCCGTGAGGGCAAGCACCGCCGTAAGTGTCCACAATGATTTTGCGACCGGTCAGGCCGCAATCACCTTGAGGGCCGCCAATCACAAAGCGGCCTGTCGGATTGATCAGGTACTTGGTGTCTTTCAACCACTCTTTGGGCAGCACAGGCTTGATGATTTCTTCAATGATGGCTTCGTTGAAGCTGGCCTTCATTTTGGTGGCCGACTCGCTTTGGTCGGGGCTGTGTTGAGTGGACAGCACCACGGTATCAATGCTGTGTGGCTTGCCGTCTACGTAGCGCATGGTCACTTGGCTTTTGGCATCGGGGCGCAAGAAAGGCAAGCGGCCGTCTTTGCGCAATTGCGCTTGGCGCTCTACCAAACGGTGCGCGTAGTAAATGGGTGCTGGCATCAGGTCGGGGGTTTCGCTGCAAGCGTAACCAAACATCAAACCTTGGTCGCCGGCACCGGTGTTCAGGTGGTCGTCGGAGGCATGGTTCACACCTTGGGCAATGTCATTGGACTGCTTGTCGTAGCAAACCATGACGGCACAGCCTTTGTAGTCAATGCCGTACTCGGTGTTGTCGTAGCCAATGCGCTTGATGGTGTCGCGCGCCACTTGGATGTAGTCGACGTGGGCGTTGGTGGTGATTTCACCTGCTAAAACCACCAAACCGGTGTTGGTCAGCGTTTCGGCGGCCACGCGGCTGCGCGGGTCTTGTTCAAAAATAGCGTCGAGAATAGCGTCAGAAATTTGATCGGCAACCTTGTCGGGGTGGCCTTCGGACACGGATTCAGAAGTAAAAAGATAGTCATTCGCCATGAGGGGGCTCCTAAAGTTTGGCATGCATGTTGATCTGCGTTGCCTGTAGCTCAAGTGCCCCTGGCGAACGCTTTAGCAGATTTGTCCGAAGACAAGGCACAATCCGATGCAAGCTTGGCATGCTAATAGATTGTGTGTGTCGCCCTGCAAGTTGCTCTGTTTAACTCAGCGACCGGCTTAGTTTACCAAACATAAAATGATTTTTTGGTTTCGTTTTTTTTCCCATTGGCCTTTGTGGGCTTTGCACGCCCTTGGGCAGGCCGTTGGCTGGCTGGCTTGGCTGTTGTCTAAAACCTATCGCCAGCGCTTTTTAGCCAACGTCAAAACGGCGGGCCTTGGCTTTTCACAGGCGGTGGGCGCAGTAGGGCAGGCGGGTTCGATGTCGACCGAACTGCCGCGTTTGTGGATGGGAAAAAGCCCCACAGTGCAATGGGCTGAGGGTTCTTATTTGCAAGCTGAAAAAGCCTATGCCGCGGGCCAAGGCGTTTTATTTTTAACGCCTCATTTGGGCTGCTTTGAAGTGAGTGCGCAGGCTTTGTGTGCCTCCTTCAGTCAAAGATATGGGCCCCTGACCGTGCTCTTTAGGCCTGCACGCAAAGAAGGTTTTGGCAAGGTCATGGAAGCTTCCCGCTCGCGTCCTGGGTTAGAGACGGCACCCACCACCTTGGCGGGTGTGAGGCAAATGATCAAAGCCCTGCGCGCTGGCAGATCTGTGGGCCTGCTACCAGATCAAGTGCCGCCGCAAGGCATGGGGCAATGGACGCCCTTTTTTGGTAAGCCTGCCTACACCATGACATTGGCTGCGAGGCTGGCTTTGCAAACAGGGGCCAAATTGATTTTGATTTGGGGCGAGCGCCTGCCTTGGGGGCAAGGCTATCGCATTCATACCAGTGAACTTGATACCCAAGATACAAACGACGTGGAGGCACTGGTTTTGCAAATTAACCAGGCCATGGAGCGTTTGATTTTGTCGCGCCCCGATCAGTACCTTTGGGGCTATGCCCGGTACAAGCAGCCTAGGCAGGAGTCCACCGCGTGACGCTCTTGTTTGTGGGCCTCATGCGTTTGTTGTCGCACATGCCTTTGCGTGGTATCCGTGTTTTAGGACATTTTTTAGGTTGGCTGCTGTGGGCCAAGATGAAAAATCGAAAGCACATTGTGCAGACCAATTTGAGGCTGTGCTTTCCTGAAAAACCCATTGAAGAAATCAAACAACTGACTCGCGCGCATTTCGTGCAATTTGCCCAGTCTTTGCTAGACAGAGCGTGGCTTTGGCATGCCCCTTTGTCGGTTGTTGAGTCGCGCTTGAAATGGCTTGGCACCCCTGCTGCTTTTTCTCAATTGGCGGCCGATACACCTAAGATTATTTTGGCGCCCCATTTCGTTGGACTTGATGCAGGTGGCTTGGCGCTCACTTTAAAAGTCAGCAAACCTGTGGCATTTATCTTTGTGCCACAGCACAACAAAGTGATGGACGCTTGGGTGAATGAAGGACGTCAACGCACAAGCAATGTGAAGCCTTATTTTCGCCACGAAGGTGTGAAGCAAATCATGAGCGGTTTAAGGCAAGGGGAGATGTTGCACCTGTCACCCGATATGGACTTTGGGCCAGATGAATCCCTCTTTGTGCCATTCATGGGTGTGGCCGCGGCAACAGTCCCTTCATTGTCACGATTTGCGCGTTTAGGGCGTGCCCAGGTGCTGACACTGGTCACGCGCATGACGCCGCAAGGTTATGAAATGACTTTGCATGAGGCTTGGGACAATTTTCCGACAGCGGATTTATTTGACGATACCCTCAGAATGAACGCTGAATTGGCCGAGCACATTCGCGCTACGCCATCGCAGTATTACTGGGTGCACAAGCGTTTTAAAACACGCCCAGAGGGTGAAGCATCGGTTTACAAAAAAGCCGCAATTTCACGCTGAACAAGTTCGGGTTGTTCGTGCACCACCCAGTGCGAGGCATCTTCAATGGGCACATAAGTGAGCTTGGGAATATAGGCGTCTAAGCCAACATTCAAATTGGGCAGCAAAGCGACATCTTGCATGCCCCAAAGCAACAAGGTGGGCACCGTGATACGCAACATCTCGTCAGGCAAAGTCAAATTTTGCAAGACATGCTCACCAGGCTTGCTGGGTTTGAGGGGCGATGCCGCGTAGAAGTTAAGGCCGCCCTGTAACCCACACGACCAAGCTGCTTTGTATTGTGCTTTGACTTCGGGCGTTAACCAAGTGGGCTTCACGCCTTTTTCAAAGAAGGCAAACAGCATTTCAAATTCATTGGCACTGAGCTCGGCAGCAGCTTGCGGCTCACAAAAATAATTCATGTAAGCACTGGCCTCAATTTGCGCTGGATGGTCTTTTAAGTCGCGCAGAAAAGTACCAGGATGCGGCGAGTTGATGATGATCAGTTTGTGCATCAACTGAGGCAGTTGATTGGCAAGGTTCCAAGCCACGCCGCCGCCCCAGTCGTGGGCGACCAAGGCTTTAAGGGGTGAAGTGCCAGATTCAATTTGAATCAGCGCGGCAATGTCTTGCACCAAAAATTTAGCACGGTAGGCAGATACGTCTGAAGGATGACTCGATTTTTCATAGCCGCGCAAATTCGGCGCTACGCATCGATAGCCACCATTCTCAGGTTTCGAAAAGTGCAGCAAGGTGTCGTCCCAGACAAAAGCCGCTTCAGGAAAACCGTGCAAGAAAAGCAAGACGGGCGCACCCTTGGGTCCAGCCGCGCGGCAATTTAAGTGAATGCCATGAGGCAATGTTTGCTGCCAAGTTTCAATCATGGGTGCCATCCGGTTCCGCTTCATGCGTCCAATCCCACATCAATTGGGCCAAGTCTTCAACGCCTTGTTTCTTGAGCGCAGAGAACAGTTTGGCCTGTCCACCGCCCGCTTGCAATTTGGCAATCGACAAGGCCTTTGCACCTTCCGATCGGGTCAGCTTGTCTGATTTGGTCAGCAATACCAAAAAGTTCAGGCCCTCTTCGACCCGGGGCCTAATGACTTCGAGCAAGACCTCGTCGAGTTCGGTCATGCCCAATCGGGGATCGCACAACAGGACGATGCCTTTGAGGTTTTCGCGTGTGACCAAATAATTGGCCATCACTTTTTGCCAGCGCAATTTGTCTTGTTTGGGCACCGCAGCATAGCCATACCCTGGTAGATCGGCCAAAACGGCGTCTGTGACCCCTTGCTTGCCCAATGAAAAAAGGTTGATGTGTTGGGTACGGCCAGGCTTTTTGGAGGCAAAGGCCAGTTGTTTTTGTTGGGTCAGGGTGTTGATGCAGGTGGATTTACCGGCGTTGGAGCGTCCTACAAAGGCTATTTCTGGCACATCGAGGGCGGGCAGGTGAAACAGTTCAGCAGCAGTGGTTAAAAACCGCGCGGTGTGCATCCAGCCCATCGGCGTGATGACCTTGACTTCAGGAATTTCTGGCAATGGCCCTGCTTTGACAGGTGTTTTCCTGACTTTGACAGCGCTTGAGAGCGAGGGTTTAGGGGCTGAAGGGGAGCTATTTTCGGTGGCCATACGGTTCAAACTTGAAGGGCGCCAGAAATGGCGCTAGCAGGCATTGTAGAATCTCATGGTTTTGCGCCTACTATTTCGGATGACGACCATGAAGTCAATGACTCAATTTTTCTTCGCTGCACTCACTTCAGCTGTGATGGCTGGTTCGGTTTTTGCCGCTACGCCTGCGCCCAAGGCTGAAAAGCCAGACTTGGCCAAAGGCGAAGCCATTGTGGGCGGTGTTTGCGCTGCTTGCCACATGGCCGATGGCAACTCAAGCACCCCCGTCAACCCCAAGTTGGCGCAGCAGCACCCTGAATACATCATCAAGCAACTGCAAGAATACAAATCTGGCAAACGTGCCAACGCTGTCATGATGGGTTTTGCTTCCCAATTGAGCGACGCTGACATGCGCAATGTGGCGTATTTCTTGGCGAGCAAAACGGCCAAGCCCGGATTCGCCAAAGAAAAAGAATCTGTTGCCTTGGGTGAAAAGATTTACCGCGGTGGTATTGCCGACCGTCAAATTGCAGCTTGCGCTGGCTGCCACAGCCCAAATGGTTCAGGCATGCCTTCGCAATACCCCCGTTTGTCGGGACAACATGCTGAATACACCTCCAGCCAACTCACCTATTTCCGTGACGGTATTCGCAAAAATAATTTGCAAATGACACAAGTCGCTGCCAAATTGAACGACCGTGAAATCAAGGCTGTTGCTGACTACATTGCAGGTTTGCGTTAACAGCAACACACAGAGTTAACGCTCGTGAGTACAAAATGGGCCTTCAGGGCCCATTTTTTTCGCGTTTAACCCTTGTCAAGACGGGGTTAAGTCTGAAGTTTTCCAATAGTTGATCTTCTTTGAAAGTTAGACATGCTGATTCGCACCCAACAAGACGGCTTCATACACCCCCTGAGCAGTGAAATCACCGAGCAGGCCTCTTATGCCAACCGGCGTCAACTGCTTCGTCAGTGGTCTGCAGGCGCAGCAGCCTTGGGCATGGGCTCGTGGGCGCAACGTGAAGCGTTTGCGCAAGGCGGTGCCGCGGCGGTCAAATTGGCTGCCCTGCCTGCGACGCAATCAAACGTGCAAGGCGCCATGACCGTTGAGAAGGCTACTTCTTACAAAGATGCCACGACCTACAATAATTTTTACGAATTTGGCGTCGATAAATCAGACCCTGCCCGTAACGCCCACACCTTGAAAACTGCCCCTTGGACCATTGAAGTTGAAGGCCTGGTGAAAAAACCCACCCGTTTCAATTTGGAAGATGTCATGAAATGGGGCGCCATGCAAGAGCGTATTTACCGCATGCGCTGCGTCGAAGGTTGGTCCATGGTCATCCCCTGGATTGGTTACTCATTGTCTGATTTGATCAAACGCGTCGAGCCCTTACCAGGTGCCAAGTACCTTGAGTTTGTGACGCAAGCCGATCCTCAGACCATGCCAGGCCTGCGCGGTGGTTACATCGATTGGCCTTACCTTGAAGGCTTGCGCATGGACGAAGCCATGCACCCTTTAAGCTTGCTCACATTTGGCATGTACGGTGAAGTTCTGCCCAAACAAAATGGTGCGCCCGTTCGATTGGTGGTGCCATGGAAGTACGGGTTTAAAAGCGGCAAAAGCATTGTGAAAATCCGCTTCGTTGAAAAACAACCTGTGATATCTTGGGCTAAATCTGCGCCTCAAGAATATGGTTTTTTCTCCAACGTGAACCCCACGGTGGATCACCCGCGTTGGAGTCAAGCCAGCGAGCGTCGCATTGGCGAAGGCGGCTTGCTCGATAAAAAGCGCAAGACACTCATGTTCAATGGCTATGAGGCCCAAGTTGCTTCCCTCTATACGGGCATGGACCTCGCAAAGAACTTTTGATGTTGCGTCAGGTACTGCGCAACCCATTGACCAAGTTAGGCTTGGTGCTGGTTTGCTTGATGCCATTTGCTTGGCTTTGCAGCGGCATTTTCCTAGATGGCTTAGGCCCTAATCCTGCAGAATATTTAATCCGTTCAACTGGCAATTGGACGCTAAGATTTTTGTGCATCACTTTGATGGTCACGCCTTTGCGCGTGATTTTCAACTTGCCAGAGCTGTTGAAATTCAGGCGCAATTTAGGCGTGCTGACATTCTTTTATGCGCTGATGCATGCGCTTTGTTACAGCGTGTTTGACATGGGCCTGGCGTGGGATGAGATCGTTGCGGACATTGTGAAGCGGCCTTTCATTGCCGTGGGTTTTACAGGGGCTGTCATGCTCAGTTTGTTGGCTGCCACTTCGTTCAATGCAGCCATCAAAATGCTAGGGGCTGTGCGCTGGCGCATGTTGCATCGACTGGTCTACGCCATTGCCGTGCTGGCCATTTTGCATTTCTTCTGGATGAGGTCTGGCAAACAGGACTTCACAGAAGTTTTTGTGTACGCCGGAATCTTGTGCGTCTTATTAGGCTGGCGAGTCTGGCACGCTGTAAACAGCAGGCTTCAGGCGCGCCTTTGATGGCGGCCAAAGGCCCCTCCATCAGGGCACCAAGTGCTCGCCTTGAAAGGTATCGGCTGCTGTTTCGCGCTTGCGAATCAAATGCACTTGGTCACCATCAATCAGCACCTCGGCGGCGCGTCCTCGGGTGTTGTAGTTGCTTGACATGCTCATGCAATATGCGCCGGCCGAAAGTACGGCCAAGGTGTCGCCTGCTTGCACATTGAGTTCGCGATCGCGGCCAATCCAATCGCCACTTTCACACACTGGGCCGACCACATCGAACAACGTTGGTGCGCCAACGCGCGGTGTGACGGGCACAATTTGGTGAAAGGCTTGGTACATGGCTGGGCGAGGCAAGTCGTTCATGGCGGCATCTATGATGCAAAAATTCTTTTGCTCGCCAGGCTTCATGAACACCACATCTGACAGGCATACACCGGCGTTGCCCACCAAGGAGCGTCCTGGTTCAATCATGAGTTGCCGCTGGCCAAAACCACGCGCATCTAACTTTGCCAACAATTGTTGCCACAAGGCATCGGCGGCGGGTGGTGTATCGCCGTTGTAGTCAATTCCCAAACCACCCCCAAAGTCAATGTGGTGAATGGGAATGCCTGCCGCTTCAATGTCGGTCACCAAATCAAGAATCCGGTCCATGGCGTCCAAATACGGCGTGGCTTCTGTAATTTGCGAACCAATGTGGCAATCGATGCCCACCACGGCCAAGCCTGGCAAGGCAGCAGCGCGCTTGTAAGTTTGAACAGCGCTCTCGTGCGCAACGCCAAATTTGTTGCCTTTGAGGCCCGTCGAAATGTAGGGGTGTGTCTTGGGGTCGACGTTGGGGTTGACGCGCAAACTCACGGGCGCTTTTTGACGCAGCGACAAAGCAACCTCGTTGAGGACTTCCAGCTCTGCTTCGCTTTCGACATTGAAGCAAGCAATGCCAAGCTCGAGTGCTTGTTTCATTTCTGCGCGTGTTTTGCCGACACCCGAAAAAATGATTTTCTCGGGTGCACCACCTGCTGCCAAAACGCGGGCTAACTCACCGCCTGACACAATGTCAAAACCACAACCGGCTTTGGCAAAGACCTGCAGCACGGCCAAATTGGAGTTGGCTTTCATGGCATAGCAAATTTGCACTTTGCGACCTGCAAAGCCACGTTGGTAGGCCGCCAGGGCTGACAACATAGATGCTTTGGAATAAGCAAAGACCGGCGTGCCAAATTGGGCGGCAACATCGGCCAACTTCACGTTCTCCATGCACAAGGTATTGGCTTGGTAAGCAATGTGAGGCTGTCCAGGAAGGGTTTTGGCGTTCATGGTTTTGTGGCGGGGGGAGTCTGGGGTGAGGGCGGTTCGCTTTGAAAACGAGGCGTTAAAGTTTGGAGTAAAGTGGCTCGGTCTGCTGACAAGGGGTCTTGGGGATGAACCAGAGGTCCTTTTTGCCCGCAGGCAGTCAATGCCAACACACAAACGCCAAGGGTTTGGGTAATGACTAAAATTCTCAAAACTTTGAACATGTCACGGATTGTAATGACCGACCTTGAATTTCTGGATACGGCTGAACGCCTTTTGTCTCGCATTGAGACCAGTTGCGATCGAATCAACGATGAAACCGATGCCGATATCGATAACCAGCGAGTGGGCGGCATGATTACCATCACCTTTGCTAACCGCAGTCAAATCGTTGTGAATTTGCAAAAACCCTTGCATGAAGTGTGGCTTGCCGCTAAATCAGGGGGCCATCACTACAAATTCAAAGACGGTTCTTGGCAGGACACCAAAGGTGAGGGAGAGTTTTTTGAAAACCTCTCACGCTTTGGCTCAGCGCAGTCGGGCCAATCGCTGAACTTCTAATTGAGCCTCTAACTGGGCTTGCTCAGTTACGGAACAAATCCAGAATTCGTTTTTTCTCATCGGGTTCTGGCAGGCTGCCGCCTTTTTCGTTGCCCAAGCCTAGGCTGGTGACCCCATTGCCTTTGGCATATTCCTCAAAGTACCAATCGCCATTCACATACAACACGCCTTCAGGCGCGATGGCGTCCATGATGGGCATGTTTTTCAAGGCAGACTCCATGAAACTGATCCAAACGGGCAAACTCAAGCCGCCCCCAGTTTCACGATCGCCCAATTTGCGCGGTGTGTCGTAGCCAATCCAAACCACAGCTGCCAAATTGCGGTGATAGCCGGCAAACCAAGCGTCCATGGAGTCGTTGGTGGTACCGGTTTTGCCGTAGATGTCGTCACGCTTTAAAGCAACACGAGCTTTGGCCGCCGTACCTGAGCGAGTGACCTCCTGTAGCAAACTGGTCATGACAAACGCATTGCGGGGTGAGATGGCGCGATTGGCTTCGTTGACCCTTTGCGGCGGACTGTCGACCAAGATTTTTCCCTTGTGATCGGTGACGCGCGTGATCATGTGCGGTTGAACGCGCATGCCGCCATTGGCAAACACAGAATAGCCAGTGGCCATTTGCATGGGGGTGACTGAACCAGCGCCCAAAGCCATGGTCAGGTAGGCAGGGTGCTTGTCTTCGTCAAAACCAAACTTGGTCACCCATTCTTGGGAATTGCGGGTGCCCACAGCTTGCAAAATGCGAATGGAGACCATGTTCTTCGACTTGGCCAAACCTTTGCGAAGTGTCATAGGGCCTTCGAAGGTGCCGTCGTAATTTTTAGGCTCCCAAGGTTGACCGCCCGTGACGCCAGCATCAAAAAACAATGGCGCATCGTTGATCACCGTTGCAGGGGTGAAGCCTTTTTCCAAAGCAGCTGAATAAATGAAGGGCTTGAAGCTAGAGCCAGGTTGACGCCATGCTTGAATGACGTGGTTGAATTTGTTCTTGGCAAAATCGAACCCGCCGACCAAGGCTCTGACCGAACCGTCTTGCGGGTTGATGGCCACAAATGCGCCTTCAACTTCAGGCAGTTGGGTAATTTCCCAAGTGCCTTTGGGCGTTTGCACCACCCGTATTACAGCACCACGTTTGATTTTGATGTTCGGGCCCGCTTTATTAGAAAGGCCAGACTGGGCGGGCTTCAAGCCGTCGCCTGTAATTTCAAGCTGCTCTGCATTTTGGCGAATGGCCACAATTTTCTTGGGACTGGCTTCCAACACCACGGCCGACATGACATCGCCATTGTCTGGGTGGTCATCCAACACCTCATCGATGGCATCTTCCATCTCCTTCGGCTTGGTGGGCAACTCAATGAATTTTTCGGGACCGCGGTAAACCTGTCGGCGCTCAAAGTCCATGATGCCTTGACGCAAGGCCTGATAGGCTGCATTTTGTTCTGACGATTGCAGTGTGGTGTAAACGTTCAGGCCGCGTGTGTAAGTCTCTTGTCCGTACTGAGCAAACATCAACTGGCGCACGGTCTCGGCCACGTACTCTGCATGAATTCGGTTCTTGTCGATACTAGGCCGAATTCGCAGGGGCTCGGCCTTGGCTTCCAAGGCCTGTTTGGCGGTGATGTAGTTGTTTTCTTCCATCCGCTCGATGATGTACAGCTGCCTAGAGCGTGCACGTTTTGGGTTGCTGATGGGGTTGTAAGCAGACGGTGCCTTGGGCAAGCCGGCCAGCATGGCTGCTTCTGCAATGGTGATGTTTTTGAGTGATTTACCGAAATAAGTTTCTGCGGCTGATGCAAATCCATAGGCCCTGTTGCCTAGAAAAATTTGATTCATGTAGATCTCGAGAATTTGATCTTTGGTAAGCAAATGTTCAAGTTTGTAGGTCAGCAAAATTTCATAAATTTTGCGGGTGTATGTTTTTTCAGTGGACAAATAAACATTGCGCGCCACTTGCATGGTGATGGTCGATGCGCCTTGGCTTTTGCGTTTGCTCAAGTTGGCAATGCTCGCTCTGATGAGGCCCAAATAGTCCAGCCCACCGTGTTGGTAAAAGCGCGAATCCTCGATGGACAACACGGCGTCTTTCATGACTTGCGGAATCTCTCTGATGGGCGTGAGGTTGCGACGTTCTTCGCCAAACTCGCCCATCAAGGCCCCATCTGCCGTGTAAATGCGCAAAGGTAATTTGGGACGGTATTCGGCCAGATCAGAGGTGTCGGGCAATTGGGGATAGGCCATCACCATGGCCACACCCACCACCATCAACAAGGACAAAAAACCTGCAAAGACAAGCCCGACTGCCCAAAGACAAATGCGCAAGGCCCAGTGCAATCTTGGCGCTTCAATCAAGTCGCTTTGCTGAGAGGATTTTGATTTGGATTTTTTGGACATGTCTTAAGCGGAAATAAGTGCTGACCGCATTGTCAAAACTGCCGGGCAGATGGCGAAATTTGAACGTTGCAGAAAGCAACTGAATTGAGAGGAATTGTAGTCCTTTCGAGTGCACAGGGCAGGTCCAATCAAAGCACTGTTCAATCTCTGTGAAAGTGAATCTGTGCTGTCCCTTCCCTCACGCATGCCAGCCGCCTCTTTGCGGTTTGTCGTCAGCCCTATTCTCATCCCTTCTAATGCGTTTGCCGCAACCTGTGCAATCAGCCCTGTCAAATCAAATTCAAGCACTGTCAAGGTTTGGGCCGCTTTGGCTGTTCAACAGGCTGCGGTGCTCTACCGAAGGGCTGAGGATTTGGCGACTCTCATGTCTCATTTGAGGGTAGATTGTCTGCAAGCCTTACCACATGCGACCATTCTCATGCTTCACTCCCCTGAAATATGGGCGGGTGAAGTTCATTGCCAAACGCATTGGGGACCAGAGGACATTGCGGCTGAATGTTGGTTGGAGGCTGCTAACGTACTTCAACTGCCAGTGGCCGAGTTAGCCATGGACTTTGAAGTTCATTCAAGCTTAGAGGGCCATTGGTTGGCGCAAGTCAGGGCTTGTCCACAAAGCTTGGTCGAGGCTTACTTGGCACAACTCAATGCGCTAGACCTCCAACCCGATGCCATCACTTGTGCCTCGCAAAAGAATGAGCTGGAGCTGGCTTGGGGGCTTCAGCCAGGGGTTGTGGCTGAAGCATTCAGATTGCCGCACACGGCCGAGTTGCCAGGCCACTATTTCAATGTGTTCAAAGAGGAGAAGCCATGCTGAATTTGCTGCGTTCCTCGAAACTTGAAATTCGCAAGTTTCGCATTGAAATGATGATGACATTTGGAATGGCGGCGCTGATGGTGGCAGCCCTCATTGTTTGGGAAGAAATCGATGCGCAACAAGAAATGGCCCAAGCTATTTCCAATCCGCCCAGCTTAGTGTCCATGCAGCAAGTAGAAGTGATTTCTGAAACCGAAGCAGCCAACGCCCAACTTGAATTGGCACGTTTGAAATCACGCGTGAATTACTTAACGCGTCGACAGGAAGAGCGAGACGACTTGAACGAGGTACAGGCCATTTTGTTGGCAAACCATGGCGTTCGCAAGGGGGTCATGGCTGAACTACACAGCCTGCACTGGCAGCATGGAAAGTTGGAGTTCGAGGGTCTGAGCGAAGACCCCGAAAAGTGGCACAGCCTGATGAACGACATGATCCTTTTCAATCGGTGGAAAACAGCCCCCCAAATTTTTCATGCACACAGGGCTATGAGCAAGCCTTTGCACAGTGGAGCCAGTTTGGTAGAAGTCAAACTGAAAGCTGCCCTTTGGGCTCATGCCTCGAATCCGCCGATGATTAGGGCCGCGCCATGAACACGCATAAGTTCAAAAACCTGTGGGTGCGAAGTTGTGTGTCGCTGATTTCCATGGCGTGGCCTCAGGCCGCTTTGCATTGGCGCAATCGCATTCTGTTTCGAAGTGTCTGGGCCCGTGTTGGACGCGCCATTTTGTTGTGCGGTGTGAGCACGGTGTTCCTTTTTGAGGCTTGGCAAGCGCTCATTTCTTCTGGATTCGTACCGTCTTATCGTTTGCAGTGGCAGCAAATGACAAAAGCAAACATGACGCGGCTTGCTGAGCAGTCATTGCACATTGCAAATTCCACCGCATTGTCTTTGACGCATGCGCAAAGAAATCATGCCCTGCTTGAATACCAAGCTCAAGTCGATGAGTTAATTTTGGCTTGGCCAAATTCTGCATTTCGCATGCAGTTGGTTCATCGTTTGCAGCAATTGGCGCAGACCAAAAACTTGCACATCGTTCAAATGAAATTCACCCCTATGCCCGATGAACAAGGCTTTGAAGTTGGCGTATTGGATTTCAGTCTGAAGGGTTCTCAAGCGGCCACCTACGCTTTTTGGCAGTCACTCAATCAATTGTTTCAAAATGGCGTTTGGCCCAAGTTAATTTGGCGTTTGTTGCCATCGGGTGAGTACTCGCTGGAAGGACAAATTAATTTACTGTGGGACGCCGAAGACGCTTTCACAGACACAGGCGTTGAACTTCAGGCGGCCAGTCGAGTCAAAGCTAAAAACCTCAGTGTTGGCGAGCGTGTTTTGCCAGACCACTCAGTCGCGCAAATGCGTTTAGTCGGGACCGTTCAAGCGCTGGCTGAACCTCAAACCAAATTGTTTTGGACGCTCCTTCAATCGGGCCGTCAAATTATGGCGGTAAGCCCAGGGCAATATCTCGGCATTGAAAACCGACGTGTGCTTTCTTTGGACGCACAGGGGCTTTGGCTGGCAGACGAATTCGGCCAGCCAGCCACTTTGCTGGCTTGGGAAAAGGCCATGCCATGAACAGGCTAAATTTTCAAAGGCTGCAAGCCATCAAGTTGGCTGCGTGGGTGTTGCTTCAATCCTGGATGACGCCGCTTGGCGCCACAGAATTGGAGCAAAAGATGAAGTGGCGTTTCCAAAACATCGAGGTCAAGGCCTTGCTGCAATCGCTTGCTGAAGTGGGCAATCAAAATTTGATTGTGGCCGACGGTGTATCGGGGCCAGTCAGCTTGCACTTGAATGACATGACTTGGCGTGAAGCCTTGTCGGTCGTTGTGCAGTCAAAAAATTTGGTGGCCACCCAGCAAGCCGGCGTTTTGTGGATTGCGCCAAAAAAAGAAGTGCCTGAAAATTTACAAGCCTTGGCCATTCCTTTGAAATATGCCAAAGCCTTGGATGTGGTTCAGCGCTTGCAATTAACAGGCAATGGCGCTGCAAAGTCGGGGCACCATTGGCTCAGTGCGCGAGGCACCGTCATGGCTGAACCGCGAACCAATCAATTGTTCTTTTTGGACACGCCGGTTTACTTAAAGCAGATGCAAGAGCTTATCAAACACTTGGATGTGCCGATCAGGCAGGTGATGATTGAAGCGCGCATCGTGGAAGCTGAAGAGCAGTTTGGAAAATCTTTGGGTGTGCGTTTGGGCGGCGCTTTTGCGGCCCCATTTACGGCGCCCTTCGCCGCCAATGCCAAGCCCGTGAACATGGCAATCAGTGGTCAAGCGCTGAGCAGCACAGGCGGTGTTCAACCCGGCTTTGCCTTGAATTTGCCTGCAGGTTCAGCCGGTCAAACCATTTATCCGCCGCCTAGTTTCGCCATTTCACTCTTTAACGCAGCCGCCAATCAATTTTTAAACCTCGAAATTTCTGCACTTGAAGCCGATGGCAAGGGCAAAGTGGTGGCCAGCCCAAGGGTGGTCACAGCCAACCAAACCAAGGCCCTGATTGAACAAGGTACCGAGTTACCGTATCAAGTGAACAATGGCAATGGCGCCGCGTCTGTTGCTTTTCGCAAGGCCAACCTGAAGTTGGAGGTCACACCCCAAATCACGCCAGAGGGGGCCGTTGTCCTTGAATTAGACATTTCCAAAGACAGTGTGGGCCAAATCACAGCGGCAGGCTATGCCATCAACACCAAGCATGTGAAAACACAAGTGTTGGTGGACAACGGGGGAACAGTGGTCATTGGCGGTATTTTGGAGGCAGCCGACAAGGACGATGTGGCTCAATTGCCTTGGCTTGGCAGCGTGCCGGGGCTGGGTTGGCTGTTTAAAACCCAGCAATCAACGCAAAGAAAAACGGAAATGTTGATTTTTGTGACGCCCAGAGTGCTGGCTGAAAACATAAGCCCTACGCCCTCGAATACACTTGGAGTCTCAATTCTTCCTTAAGTTTCTACTTTTGCTCATTATTTTTGTTGGCCTCCCGGGATCTGGCAAAACGACCATCGGCAGACAGATGGGGCGTCGACTCGGCTTGCCTTTTTTGGACTCAGACAGTGTCATCGAGCAACGTTTAGGTTGTTCGATTCGAGAGTTTTTTGACCGTGAAGGTGAAGAGCGTTTTCGTGACATTGAGCAAAACGTCCTGGACGATTTAAGCAAGTACCACCATGGTGTGTTGTCAACAGGTGGCGGCGCAGTGCTTCGGCCTCTCAATCGGCAAAATTTGCACACGCGAGGCAAGGTGGTTTATTTGCGTTCAACGCCTGAAGAGGTTTTTAGAAGACTAAAGCACGATATGCAAAGGCCGCTATTGCAAGTCGACGATCCTCAAGAAAAGTTGAGGACTTTGTTCAATGTGCGTGACCCTCTTTACCGAGAGACAGCGCATTTTATTTTTGAAACAGGACGTCCCAGCATCAACAGATTGCTCAACACCATCATTGCAGAATTAGACCTCGATGGTTTTGACACGCACGCTGCAAACGCTAACCCAAGCCGAACATGAACACATTGAACAAGCACCTTGAAACTGTCCGTATCAATTTGGCGGACAGGAGTTACGATATTTTGATTGGTGAAAATTTATTAGGGCAAGCAGGCACCTATGGTCAATTGCCCCAAGCTGCTGCTGCCTTGATTGTGACCAACACCACGGTCTCACCGCTTTATGAAGCCGCCTTGCGCCACGCGCTGTCTGGCCATTACAAACAGATTCACAGCGTTCAGTTGCCAGATGGCGAGGCACACAAAGATTGGGTCACACTGAACCTTATTTTTGACACCTTGCTCGGCCGTGCTTGCGATCGCAAAACAGTTTTGTTTGCATTGGGCGGTGGTGTGGTCGGTGATATGGCGGGCTTTGCTGCCGCCAGTTTCATGCGAGGCGTGCCCTTTGTTCAAGTTCCTACAACGCTGCTGGCGCAAGTCGATTCGTCGGTGGGGGGCAAAACGGCCATCAATCACCCCATGGGTAAAAACATGATTGGCGCGTTTTACCAACCGCAGCGGGTGGTGTGCGATTTGGGTGTTTTAAAAACTTTGCCAGCACGCGAACTCAGCGCTGGACTGGCTGAAATCATCAAATACGGCCCTATCGCTGACATGGCGTTTTTTGATTGGATTGACGCCAACATGGACGCCTTGAAAGCTTGTAATACCCAGGCCATGGCGCATGCGGTGAAGCGAAGCTGTGAAATCAAAGCTTTCGTGGTGGGGCAAGATGAGCGCGAGTCAGGATTGCGGGCCATCTTAAATTTCGGCCACACGTTTGGCCACGCCATTGAAGCCGGCCTAGGTTTTGGTGAGTGGTTGCACGGAGAGGCAGTGGGTTGTGGCATGGTCATGGCCGCCAACTTGTCGGCCGACATGGGCTTGATCGATCTTGCTTTTGTCAAGCGTTTGACCAACCTCATTGAACGCGCTGGTTTGCCAATCAAAGGCCCTGTGCTCAATGCACAAGACAATGCGGGACAGTACCTTGCACACATGCTGCACGATAAAAAATCTGTGGCGGGCGACATTCAATTTGTCTTGATGAATGGCCTAGGCAAGGCCCGTGTCAGTGCAGCACCAGAAGCCATGGTGCGTGCTGTGATAGACCGTTGCTGTGCTTGAAATCTACGCCTGCTTTGCTGAAAACTCGCGTGGTAGGCGATATGCTGAAGCGCCGGCCCCAACTCGCAATGACTTCCAACGTGATCGAGACCGCATCGTTCACTCGACGGCTTTTCGCCGGCTGGTTTATAAAACGCAGGTTTTTTTAAATCACGAAGGTGATTTATTTCGCACCCGCCTGACTCATTCTTTAGAGGTGGCTCAGCTTGGACGTTCCATTGCCCGCGCATTGGGACTGAACGAAGATTTGGTTGAGGCTGTGGCGCTTGCCCATGACTTAGGGCACACGCCCTTTGGCCATGCAGGTCAAGACGCCCTGAACGAATGTATGCAAGCCTTTGGTGGGTTCGAGCACAACCTTCAAAGCCTGCGTGTGGTGGATCAATTGGAAGAGCGTTATCCAAATTTTGATGGCTTGAACCTCACCTTCGAAACGCGTGAGGGTATTTTGAAACATTGCGCCCGGCGCAATGCGCTCTTGATAGAGGCTCAAGAACCTGGCGGTGTGGCCAAACGATTTTTAGACGGCACACAGCCTAGTTTGGAAGCACAACTTTGTAACTTGGCCGATGCCATTGCCTACAACGCGCATGACATTGACGATGGGGTGCGCTCAGGTTTGCTAAGCTTGTCGCAAATGGCAGAAGTGCCTTTGTTCGAACGTTACAAAATTTTGACGTTGCAGAAGCATCCAAGTTTGGAGGACGCTTCCAAATCTAGACGCTTGTTGTACGAAACCATTCGCTGCATGCTCAGCGATCAGGTCTACGATGTCATTGACACTACGCGTTCTAATTTGCTGTTGCATGCGCCTCAGCATGCAGACCAGGCAAGACTTGCAGGGCCTCTGGTGGCATTTGGGGAGTCCATGGCAGAACAAGTTCAAGACATGAAATCATTTTTGTTCAAACATTTGTACCGGCATCCCCAAGTAATGGAGACCACGACCCAAGCCCAGGTGGTTGTGCGCGAATTGTTTTCTGCTTACCTTAGCAGACCCCAAGAAATGTCCTCTGATTTTGCTGCGCGCAAAGAAACGCCACGTGCAGTGGCTGACTACATTGCGGGCATGACCGATCGCTTCGCTGCACGAGAGCATGAACGCTTAACGGGGCGTCGATTGTTAGCATGACAAGTTCCTCACCAGTCTCTGACAAATCTTTGTCTTTAGGGGCTGCCTACTGCGTGATATTTTCTGGTGTGGTGGCTGCATTGCAAATTGGAAAACTGCCACCTGCTTTGCCAGAATTGAGTCAAACTTTGGGCTTGAGTTTGATGCAAGCGGGCTTCTTGTTGTCCTTGGTACAACTTGCGGGCATGAGCTTGGCCCTCGCTGTGGGTTTGTCTGCCGATGGCTTCGGCCTGAAGCGCAGCATGTTATTGGGCTTGGTTATTTTGGGTGCGGCCAGTGCCATGGGCGCTGCTGCAGAAAGCGCTAGCTCCCTCATGGTATGGCGTGCCGTTGAAGGTTTTGGATTCTTAGCGGTTACCTTGCCCGCACCCGGGCTCATTCGAAAGTTGGTCAGCGAACACCATTTGCGAAAGTTGTTGGGCTATTGGGGGGCTTACATGCCTGCGGGCACAGCCCTGACCTTGTTAGCGGGTCCTTTGTGGTTGCCTGAGTTTGGATGGTGTACCTGGTGGCTGTTGTTTGCTATTTTGTCTTGGGTCATGGCCTTTGTTTTGTGGCGAGTTGTGCCTGCAGATGTTTCAACATCCTTTGGCACTGATCCTGTCAATGCTTCTTCAGTTCAAGCAGTGGTTTGGACCCAAAGATTGCGTGAAACGCTCTCTGCGCCAGGGCCGTGGTGGGTGGCACTTTGCTTTGCCATGTATTCTGGCCAGTGGCTGGCGGTGGTGGGGTTCTTGCCATCCATCTACACTCAGGCTGGTTTGTTGGGTGCCACTTTGGGATCATTGACGGCATTCGCTGCAGCCGTCAACATGGTGGGCAACATGGCCTCAGGGCGTTTGTTGCAAAAGGGTATTCATCCCAGCGTGTTGTTGGCCATGGGATTCCTGGCAATGGGGGCTGGGGCTTTTTTGGCGTTTGCAGAGTTCACCCAAAGCTGGCCAGGTTTGCGCTACGCGGGCGTTTTGCTTTTTTCAGCCTGTGGTGGCTTGGTTCCTGGCACTTTATTTTCTTTGGCAGTTCGTTTGGCGCCGCATGAACGCAATGTGTCCACCACAGTGGGTTGGATGCAGCAAGGCTCTGCGGCTGGACAGTTTGCAGGGCCGCCTTTGGTGGCTTGGCTGGCGTCGCAAGTGGGTGGTTGGCAATGGACTTGGTTAGCGACAGGGCTGTGTTGTGTTCTAGGCGGCTTGCTGTCCCTGTTGATTGCACGAACTTTGAGTCAACAAAGCATGGCTTCATGAAAACTTAAACAACATTTGCAATGTCTTTGAATACCACCCCTATGAAAGTCAAACCAGAAAATCTGATGGTGCAAGATACTTTGCGCTGGTTAGAAAAAGCGGTCATTGGTTTGAATTTATGTCCCTTTGCCAAATCGGTTTATGTGAAGGGCCAAGTGCATTGCACAGTCAGTTCGGCCTCCACATTGGAAGCTTTGCGCGATGACTTGCTGCAAGCGTTAAAAGATCTAGTGGCGCTAGATGCTTCTAAGCGCGACACCACCTTGTTGGTGGTTCAAAACTTATTACAAGATTTTTACGATTACAACGATTTTTTAAATGTGGCAGACGATTGTTTGTTGGCACTTGATTTGGAAGGCGACATTCAAATTGCCAGTTTTCATCCGCACTACCAATTTGCGGGCACCGAAGAAAACGACATCACCAATTTCACCAACCGATCGCCTTACCCCACTTTGCATTTGATTCGAGAGGCCAGCATTGACCGTGCAGTGACTGCGTTTCCTGAGGCGGAAGCTATTTTTGAAGTCAACATGGCCACCTTGAACCAATTGGGTTTGGCGGGATGGAAAGCCTTGGAAGTGGGGCCCACTTTGCCGCAGAATGAGTCTGATGAAAAAAAATCCAGTTAATTCGAAATCGACGGAACCCAAACCATTGGATTTAGATTTGCGGCCAGGGCAATCGGTTGAATTGCTCAAAGAGTTGCACATCCTCACGCGTGAGAGCAAGCTCAATCAAGACTCACGTCGCAAGTTGAAGCAGGTGCTTCATCTGTTTCAGTTCATTGAAAAGATTTTGAAAGAGTTGTCTGAAGAAGATGCAGCCAAGGCCTTGAAGTTGTCTGCCTCTCAGCCCGCTACTCACGGCGTGATGCCTAAGGGCTTGTCGCTTGCAGACCACGGTGCTGGCAAATCGTATTTGGGTTTCATCGTCTACGATTTGTTTTTCAAGCAGTTGTCGCACGGCCATATTTACGGCATTGAAACGCGTTCTGAATTGGTCGAAGCCTCACGTGCACTGGCAAAGCGCTTGGACTTTCAGCGCATGGTCTTTTTGAACACCTCGGTGGCCGAGTCATCGCAGTCTGACCTCATGCCATCGCACATCGATGTGGTGACGGCGCTGCATGCCTGCGACACCGCCACCGACGACGCCATCGCTTTTGGACTCCTGAAAAAAGCCCGCGCCATGGTCTTGGTGCCCTGTTGCCAAGCCGAAGTGGCCGCTCAATTGCGCCAAAACAAGGCCCTCAACTTATCGCGCACTCCCTTGGCCGAACTCTGGCGTCACCCGTTGCACACGCGCGAAATAGGCAGCCAACTCACCAACGTATTGCGCTGCCTTTACCTAGAGTCAAAAGGCTATGCCGTCACCGTCACCGAACTGGTTGGCTGGGAACACAGCATGAAAAACGAGCTAATCCTTGCCCACTACACCGGCCGCCCCAAACAAGGTGCCGCCGACCACCTCCAGTCCCTCCTGACCGAATTCGGCCTTCAGCAATCCCTTGCATCGCGTTACCCTTAATTGGGGTCAGATCAACATTAATTTCTTTCGGGTTAGCATTCAGGCATGGCCCGCCAACCCCGTTTAGCCCTTCCAAATTACCCGCATCATGTGATTCAGCGGGGTAACAATCGCCAGCCCATCGTGCTGGACGAGACCGATCGAAGAATGCTTTACAACCTGTGGCTGGAAGAGTCGCAGCGACACAAAGTGGCTGTCAACGCTTATGTGTTGCTCGACAATCACTTCCACATGTTGCTCACACCGCCCAGCGATGAGGCGATGTCTTTGATGATGCAATCGGTGGGGCGGACTTATGTGCGCTACTTCAACAAGCGCCACAACAGAAGCGGCACACTCTGGGAAGGGCGCTACAAATCCTCACTGATTGATTCTGAAGCCTATCTCCTCACGTGTATGGCCTACATTGACTTAAACCCAGTCAGAGCAGGCTTGGCAGAATCGGCTGGGGACTTTAGCTGGTCGAGCTACAAGCACCTGGCAGGTCAAAGTATCGACAAATTGGTAACGCCGCACGCACTTTATTGGGGCTTGGGCAATACGCCCTTTGCCAGGGAAGCGGCATATGCCGAATTTGTGGCCGGAGGTTTGTCTGTGGCCACGCAAAAAACCCTGACCGAGTCTGCATTGAAGGGGCGCGTGGTGGGGCGCCCTGACTTTTTAACGTCGCTGGAAAAGAATACTCAACGTCAAATCCTGCCGCAAAAGGCTGGAAGACCTTTCAAAAAACTCCCTAAGGCCTGAACTTTAATCAAAAATTAGACCTAAATGTTTATTTTTACGCCTATTTTGATCTGTCCCCAATTAATTGACTTTTAAAAGCGGATCAAATTAATGTTGATCTGACCCCAATTAATTTTCTTGGCTTTTTTGTTGCGATGCAATATGCTCTGTTTCCCGCGAAATATCTCTAGGAGTGCGCCATGACTTCGGCTGCCGAAAAATTAGCTTTGCAACAAATGGGTCTGTACGACCCTTCTCAAGAACACGACGCTTGTGGTGTGGGCTTTGTGGCCCATATCAAGGGCGCGAAAACGCATGCCATCGTGACGCAAGCGTTAAAGATTCTTGAAAACTTGGACCACCGGGGTGCGGTGGGTGCCGACAAGTTGATGGGCGATGGCGCAGGCATCTTGATTCAGTTGCCCGATGCGCTCTACCGTGAAGAGATGGCCAAGCAAGGTGTGACATTGCCTTCGCAAGGTGAGTACGGCGTGGGTATGGTGTTCTTGCCTAAAGAGCATGCCTCGCGCATGGCTTGCGAACAAGAACTTGAACGCGCTGTCAAAGCCGAAGGTCAGGTATTGTTAGGCTGGCGCGATGTGCCGGTGAACCGTGACATGCCCATGTCACCCACGGTGCGTGAAAAAGAACCTATCTTGAAGCAGATTTTCATTGGCCGTGGTGCTGATGTGATTGTGCAAGACGCCTTGGAGCGCAAGCTGTATGTCATTCGCAAAACAGCCAGCGCCGCTATTCAAAACCTCGATTTGAAGCACAGCAACGAGTACTACATTCCCAGCATGTCTAGCCGTACTGTGGTGTACAAAGGCTTGCTGTTGGCCGATCAAGTTGGCACCTACTTCCGTGATTTGGAAGACGAGCGTTGTGTGTCTGCTCTCGGCTTGGTGCACCAACGTTTCTCAACCAACACCTTCCCAGAGTGGCCTTTGGCTCACCCTTACCGCTATGTGGCGCACAACGGTGAAATCAACACTGTCAAGGGCAACTACAACTGGATGAAGGCGCGCGAAGGCGTGATGTCTTCACCTGTGCTGGGCGACGACTTGCAAAAGCTCTATCCCATCAGTTTTGCAGGCCAATCAGACACAGCCACTTTTGACAACTGTTTAGAGTTGCTCACCATGGCAGGTTACCCCATCAGCCAAGCTGTGATGATGATGATTCCAGAACCATGGGAAAACCACACCACCATGGACGAGCGCCGCAAGGCCTTTTATGAATACCACGCCGCCATGCTTGAGCCATGGGACGGCCCTGCATCCATTGTGTTTACAGATGGCCGTCAAATTGGCGCCACCTTGGACCGCAATGGTTTGCGTCCTTCACGCTATTGCATCACCGACGATGACATGGTGATCATGGGTTCTGAGACTGGCGTGTTGCCCATTCCAGAAAGCAAAATTGTTCGCAAATGGCGCCTGCAGCCCGGCAAGATGTTCTTGATCGATTTGGAACAAGGCCGCATGATCGACGACGAAGAACTCAAGTCGAACCTGGCCAGCAGCAAGCCCTACAAGCAGTGGATTGAAAACTTGCGCATCAAATTGGATGACGTGAAAGAAACCACCGCCAACGCCCCCGTCTCCAACGAAAAATTGCTCGACTTGCAACAAGCTTTTGGAACAACCCAAGAAGACATCAAGTTCTTGTTGGCTCCAATGGCACAAGCCGGTGAAGAAGCGCTGGGCTCGATGGGCAACGACAGCCCCTTGGCTGTTTTGTCTGACAAAAACAAACCGCTGTACAACTACTTCAAGCAGTTGTTTGCACAGGTGACCAACCCACCCATCGATCCTATTCGCGAAGCCATCGTGATGTCATTGGTGTCCTTCATTGGCCCCAAACCCAACTTGCTCGACATCAACCAAGTGAACCCACCCATGCGATTGGAAGTGAGCCAGCCAGTGCTGGACTTTTCAGACATGGCCAAGTTGCGCAACATTGAACAATCCACACAAGGTAAGTTCAAGAGCGCCACGTTGGACATCACTTATCCAGCAGCTTGGGGCAGCGAAGGTGTTGAAGCCAAACTAGCCTCGCTGTGTGCTGAAGCCGTTGATGCCATCAAAGGTGGCCACAACATTTTGATCATCAGCGACCGCGGTGTGTCGCCTACGCAAGTGGCCATTCCCGCTTTGCTGGCGCTGTCGGCCATTCACCAGCATTTGGTGCGCGAAGGTTTGCGCACCACCGCCGGCTTGGTGGTGGAAACCGGTACTGCTCGCGAAGTGCATCACTTTGCGGTGTTGGCAGGTTACGGTGCAGAAGCCGTTCACCCCTACCTGGCCATGGAAACACTGCAAGCTTTGCACAAAGAGTTGCCAGGTGATTTGTCGGCTGACAAAGCCATCTACAACTACATCAAAGCGGTGGGCAAAGGCCTGTCCAAGATCATGTCCAAAATGGGCGTGAGCACCTACATGTCTTATTGCGGCGCGCAGTTGTTTGAAGCCATCGGCATCAACACTGAAACCGTGAACAAATACTTCACCGGCACACCGACCCGTGTTCAAGGCATTGGCATTTTTGAAATTGCCGAAGAAGCTTTGCGCATGCACAAGGCTGCTTTTGGCAACGACCCCATTTTGGCCACCATGCTCGATGCCGGCGGTGAATACGCATGGCGTGCTCGCGGTGAAGAGCACATGTGGACACCCGATGCCATTGCCAAGTTGCAGCACAGCACCCGTGCCAACAACTGGACCACGTACAAAGAATACGCACAGATCATCAACGATCAAACCAAGCGTCAGATGACATTGCGCGGTTTGTTTGAGTTCAAGATTGATCCCGCTAAAGCTATCTCCGTTGATGAGGTAGAACCTGCCAGCGAAATCGTCAAACGATTCGCAACAGGCGCTATGTCTTTGGGTTCTATCTCAACAGAAGCACACGCCACATTGGCCGTTGCCATGAACCGCATTGGCGGCAAGAGCAACACCGGTGAAGGCGGTGAAGACTCTGCGCGTTATCGCAACGAACTCAAAGGCATCCCGATCAAAAAGGGCGAGACTTTGAAAAGCGTCATTGGCGCCAAAGAAGTGGAAGTTGACATGCCCTTAGAGGCTGGCGATTCCCTCCGCTCCAAGATCAAGCAAGTGGCTTCTGGCCGCTTTGGTGTCACCGCCGAGTACTTGCACAGTGCCGATCAAATTCAGATCAAGATGGCGCAAGGTGCCAAGCCAGGTGAAGGCGGTCAATTGCCAGGCGGCAAAGTGTCCGACTACATCGGCAAGTTGCGTCACTCTGTGCCAGGCGTGGGTTTGATTTCTCCACCACCCCACCACGACATCTACTCCATTGAAGATTTGGCGCAGCTCATTCACGACTTGAAAAACGTGGCGCCGCACAGTGACATCAGCGTGAAGCTGGTGTCTGAAATTGGCGTGGGTACCATTGCGGCAGGTGTGGCCAAGTGCAAGAGCGATCACGTGGTGATTGCCGGTCACGATGGTGGTACTGGCGCATCCCCTTGGTCGTCTATCAAGCATGCTGGCAGCCCATGGGAAATTGGTCTGGCAGAAACACAGCAAACCTTGGTGCTCAACCGTTTGCGTGGTCGCATTCGTGTACAAGCTGACGGTCAAATGAAGACCGGCCGTGACGTTGCCGTGGGTGCTTTGCTCGGTGCCGATGAATTCGGCTTTGCTACCGCACCGCTGGTGGTGGAAGGCTGCATCATGATGCGCAAATGCCACTTGAACACTTGCCCTGTGGGCGTTGCCACACAAGACCCCACGTTGCGTAAAAAGTTTTCTGGCAAGCCCGAACACGTGGTGAATTACTTCTTCTTCATCGCCGAAGAAGTGCGTCAAATCATGGCGCAGTTGGGCATCAAGAAGTTTGACGACATGATTGGCCGTGCCGACTTGCTCGACACCCGCAAAGGCATCGAACATTGGAAATCCAGCGGCCTCGATTTCAGCCGTTTGTTGGCTGTGCCCGATGTACCCGCCGACGTGCCCCGTCGCCATGTCGATGTGCAAGACCACGGCTTGGACAAAGCTTTGGACAACATCCTCATTGCCAAGAGTCGCGCCGCCATTGACAAAGGTGAGAAGGTGCAGTTCATGGAAGTGGCGCGCAACGTGAATCGTTCTGTGGGCGCCATGCTTTCAGGCGCAGTCACCAAAGTGCACCCAGAAGGTTTGCCAGACGACACCATCCGCATTCAACTTGAGGGCACTGGCGGTCAATCTTTTGGCGCGTTTGTGGCCAAGGGCATTACGCTGTACCTCATTGGTGAAGCCAACGATTACACCGGCAAAGGTTTGTCGGGCGGTCGCATTGTGGTTCGTCCTAGCCTCGAATTCCGCGGCGTGGCCAGCCAAAACATCATTGTGGGCAACACCGTGATGTACGGCGCTACTACTGGCGAAGCTTTCTTTGCTGGTGTGGGCGGCGAGCGTTTTGCAGTTCGTTTGTCGGGCGCCACCGCAGTGGTCGAAGGCACGGGCGACCACGGTTGTGAATACATGACTGGTGGTACTGTGGCTGTATTGGGCAAAACAGGTCGCAACTTTGCGGCCGGTATGAGCGGCGGCATTGCGTATGTGTACGACGAAGACGGCCAATTTGCATCGCGCTGCAACACCGCCATGGTCAGCATGGAAAAAGTACTGACTGTGGTCGAGCAAGAAGCCGCGGTAGACCGCAAAGTGTGGCACCGCGACCAAGCCGACGAAACACAGTTGAGAAAATTGCTGGAAGACCACCACAAGTGGACCGGTAGCCAACGCGCACGTGAGTTGCTGGACAACTGGGCGCAAGCCCGCTTGAAGTTCGTCAAAGTATTCCCGAACGAGTACAAGCGCGCCTTGGGTGAAATCAACGCACGCAAAGCAGCTGCCAAGTCTACAGATGCAATTGCTGCTAGCTAAAAACAAAGAATTAACAAGGATTGATCATGGGAAAAATCACTGGTTTCATGGAATTTGAGCGCGTCGAAGAGGGCTACAAGCCCGTCGGCGAGCGCGTCAAAAACTACAAAGAATTCGTCATTGGTTTGGACGACGCGCAAGCCAAAGCGCAAAGCGCTCGCTGCATGGACTGCGGCACACCGTTTTGTAACAGCGGCTGCCCTGTCAACAACATCATTCCGGACTTCAACGACTTGGTATTCCAAGGCGATTGGAAAAACGCCATTGAAGTGCTGCACAGCACCAACAACTTCCCAGAGTTCACGGGCCGCATTTGCCCCGCTCCATGTGAAGCCGCTTGTACATTGAACGTGGCCGACGATGCCGTGGGTATCAAATCGATTGAGCACGCCATCATTGACCGTGCTTGGCAAGAGGGCTGGGTCAAGCCCCGTCCTGCTGCGCACAAGACTGGCAAAAAAGTTGCTGTGGTGGGCTCTGGCCCCGCAGGCATGGCAGCTGCCCAGCAATTGGCGCGAGCCGGTCACGACGTGACTTTGTTCGAAAAGAACGACCGCATTGGTGGCTTGCTGCGTTATGGCATCCCCGATTTCAAAATGGAAAAATCGCACATCGACCGCCGCGCTGAGCAGTTGATCGCCGAAGGCGTGACCCTCAAGACCGGCGTGATGGTTGGTAGCCTGCCTGCGGGTTCCAAAGTGACCAACTGGTCGCAAGAAACCATCAGCCCTGAGCAACTGCAGAAAGACTTTGACGCGGTGTTGCTGACCGGTGGCTCAGAGCAATCACGCGATTTGAACGTGCCTGGCCGCGATTTGTCAGGCATTCACTTCGCCATGGAATTCTTGCCACAGCAAAACAAAGTGAACGCCGGCGACAAGCTCAAAGACCAACTGCGCGCTGACGGCAAACACGTCATCGTGATTGGCGGCGGCGATACCGGCAGCGATTGTGTCGGTACTTCCAACCGCCATGGTGCGAAGAGCGTCACGCAGTTTGAGGTGATGCCCCAGCCGCCAGAAGAAGAAAACCGTCCTTTGACATGGCCTTACTGGCCCCTCAAATTGCGCACCAGCTCCAGCCACGAAGAAGGCTGTACCCGCGAATTTGCCGTTTCCACCCAAGAATTCATTGGCGAAAAAGGCAAGGTCACAGGTCTCAAAACCGTTGAAGTCGAATTCAAAGACGGCAAATTGGTCAACGTGCCAGGCTCCGAAAAAACTTACCCAGCCGACATGGTGTTCTTGGCCATGGGCTTTGTGAACCCTGTTGCCACCATCTTGGACGCCTTTGGCGTGGACAAAGACAACCGTGGCAATGCCAAAGCCACTACCGATTTCACAGGTGGCTACGCCACCAATGTGGCCAAGGTTTTTGCGGCGGGCGACATGCGCCGTGGCCAATCTTTGGTGGTTTGGGCCATCCGTGAAGGCCGCCAAGCTGCCCGCGCGGTGGATGAATTCTTAATGGGAAGCAGCGACTTACCCCGTTAAAATGTCTGCAGACGGGTTGGCGTGTGAATTTTCAAAGAGTCACATAAGCTTCACCTGAACGCCTTACCCTTCAAAAGCCGGCGATCCCGGCTTTTGTTTTTTCTCACATGACATTGCCCAACTCTCCACTCCTGGTCGAATTGAAAAACCTCAGCTTCGGCTACGGGAACCGCGTCATTCTGAACGACCTGTCGTTTGGCATACCGCGCGGCAAAGTCACGGCCCTGATGGGTGTCTCTGGCGGTGGCAAGACCACTGTCTTGCGTTTAATTGGTGGTCAATACCGCGCCCAAAACGGCCAACTCACATTCGATGGCCATGATGTTGGTCAAATGAACACGGAACAACTTTATGCAGCACGCAGGCGCATGGGCATGTTGTTTCAGTTTGGCGCTTTGTTCACCGACATGAGTGTGTTTGACAACGTGGCGTTTCCTTTAAGAGAACACACGAAAATGTCTGAGTCCATGGTGCGCGACATTGTTTTGATGAAGCTCGATGCGGTGGGCTTGCGCGGTGCCAGAGATCTGAAGCCTTCCGAAATTTCAGGGGGGATGGGCCGACGCGTTGCATTAGCCCGTGCCATTGCTTTAGATCCCGATCTCATGATGTACGACGAACCCTTTGCTGGGCTTGACCCCATTTCATTAGGGACGGCCGCAAGACTCATTCGCAAGTTGAACGACAGCTTGGGCATTACCAGTGTGGTGGTATCGCACGATGTCGACGAAACATTTCAAATTGCAGACCATGTGGTGGTCTTGGCCAATGGCAAAGTGGCAGCGCAAGGCACGCCCGAAGCACTCAGGCAAACTGCTGATCCGCTGATTCACCAATTTGTGAATGGCCTCAGCGAGGGCCCGGTCCATTTCCATTACCCCGCCAAATCCATCGCCGAAGATTTCAGCCGCATTGCACCATGAACTTCTTGCACCCTGCTGAACTTGGCTATGCCGTCCGCCAGAAATTGGCGGATTGGGGATATGGCGCGCGATTATTTGGTCAACTGGCCATGATGTCGGGCGCTTGTTTGAAGCGCTTTGGGCTGGTTCGCGATCAAGTGCATTTCTTGGGCAACTACTCCTTGGCCATCATTACCGTCTCAGGCCTGTTTGTCGGCTTCGTTTTAGGCTTGCAGGGCTACTACACTTTGCAGCGCTATGGCGCGGCCGATGCACTTGGCTTGTTGGTGGCACTGAGTTTGGTGCGTGAACTCGGCCCTGTGGTGGCGGCGCTGTTGTTCGCAGGGCGGGCTGGTGCCTCTATTACGGCAGAAATTGGTTTGATGCGAGCTGGCGAGCAATTGACGGCTTTGGAAATGATGGCGGTTGATCCAAAACTGCGAATTTTGGCGCCGCGTTTGTGGGGTGGCATCATTGCCTTGCCTCTTCTCACCGCCGTTTTCAGTGCCGTTGGTATTTTGGGTGGTTATGTGGTGGGTGTGCTTCTAATTGGCGTTGATGAGGGCGCATTTTGGAGTCAAATGCAAAGCGGTGTCGATGTGTTCAAAGATGTTGGCAATGGCATGATCAAAAGTTTGGTGTTTGGCGTGGCAGTCACCTTCATTGCCTTGCTGCAAGGCTATGTGGCTCAGCCGACACCCGATGGCGTGGCTTCCGCGACCACCCGAAGCGTAGTGATCTCTTCTTTGTCTGTTTTAGGACTGGACTTCATCCTCACTGTGATGATGTTCAGCATTTAAGGAGGACGTGATGCAACGTTCAAAAAATGATGTGTGGGTAGGATTGTTTGTGTTGATCGGATTGGCAGCAGTGCTTTTTCTGGCGCTTAAGTCGGCCAATTTGTTGCAATACAGTTGGTCCAAAAATTACACCGTGACCGCTAAGTTTGACAACATCGGCGGCCTTAAAAAAGGTGCGGCTGTTAAGAGTGCAGGTGTGGTGGTGGGCCGTGTTGACAGCATTCAATTTGACGGCGAAAGTTTTCAAGCCAAGGTCAGTTTGGCTTTGCAAAACCAGTTCGCTTTTCCTCAAGACAGTTCTTTGAAAATTCTGACCAGTGGTTTGTTAGGCGAGCAGTACGTGGGCATTGTGGCCGGCGCCGATGAAAAGAATCTGGTGGCGGGCGACAACATCGGCTCGACCCAATCGGCTGTGGTCTTAGAAAATTTAATCAGCCAATTTTTGTACAGCAAAGCGGCAGATCCTGCCGCACCCACATCGGGAAGCAAGTAATGAAATTTTGGTGGCGCGTGCGCCTTGGTTTACTCATTGCGGCAAGCTTGCTGTTGCAAGGGTGCGCCTCGCTCAAAGGCCCAGATCCAACAGATCCCCTCGAACCTTTGAACAGAAAAGTCACGGCCTTCAACGACATGGCCGATGATGTGGTGCTCAGGCCTGTTGCTGTTATTTATGGCCAAGTTTTGCCAACGGTGGTTCGCAAAGGCATTGGCAATTTTTTCAGCAACCAGAGCGATGTCATGTCTTTCTTCAACAGCTTGGCGCAATTGAAACTCCAAGCTGCTGCTAAAAGTGCCATGCGCGTGGGCATCAACACCACACTGGGGCTAGGCGGCATCATAGATTGGGCCACCGAATTGAAGATTGACAAACACAAAGAGGACTTCGGTCAAACCATGGCGTTTTGGGGTGTTTCGTCTGGCCCCTATGTGGTCTTGCCATTTTTTGGGCCCTCTACCCTTCGCGACAGCCTGGGCCTCTACGTCGACAACAAAACAGATGTGAACCAACAACTGGAAAACACAGCGGCTAAAAATACCTTGACATTGTTGCGCTTGACCGACAAGCGGGAGCGCTATTTGTCCTTGTCCGACGCTGTCAAACAAGCTTCTTTAGATCCCTACACCTTCACGCGGGATGCCTATTTGCAAAAGCGTTTGAATGACATTTACGATGGCAACCCGCCCATGGTGGACGATTTTGAAGATCCGGACCAACCTGCGCCTATGGTGGCCCCCAACAGACCAAGCGCTACGGGCACACAGGAGCCCTTGCCTCAGACGCCCAAACCCTAACAGCCTTGGGGCAAAGAAGAATTGAACTTGGTGGTTTAATCTACTTTTTTGTAGTTCACGCGTTAAAGAGTCAAACGCTCTTTATGATCCCATCCTATGAATCGCAAATTCTTCACTTATTTATGGCCTGTTGTTTGGGCATTGGGTTTCTGCTTGGGTTCAGCCCCCGTTTTGGCTGCCGATGAAGCACCCGATGCTTTCGTGAAACGCATTTCCAATGAAACTTTGGATGCTGTTCGTTCCGACAAAAGCATCAAGGGCGGTGACATCAACAAGATCATGCAATTGGTCGATACCAAGCTCATGCAGCATGTCAATTTCCGCCGCATGACCGCGCTGGCCACCGGGCCAGGTTGGCGCAAGGCCACCCCTGAGCAGCAAGAACGCTTGCAAGCAGAGTTCAAGTTGCTGCTCATTCGCACCTATTCTGGTGCACTCAGCCAAATCAGCGATCAGTCCATTGAACTCAAGCCTTTGCGCGGTGCTACAGATGACAAAAATCTGGTCGTTCAAACCGAGATCAGAGGCAGAGGTGAACCTATTCAGCTTGACTATCGCCTTGAAAAAACGCCAGGTGAAGGTGCGGGGTGGAAAATTTTTGACCTCAATGTCATGGGCATTTGGTTGGTTGAAAACTACCGCTCACAATTTTCCAAGGAAATCAATGCGGGTGGCATAGATGGTTTGATCAAGAGCTTGTCTGATCGAAATAAATCGAATGCCAAAAAAGCCTAATTTAGCGCCTCGTACCGCGGCCTTGACCGCGTTTCATGCATGTCCACAGCTCTTTTAACCTTGCCCCCCGATTTGCGTCACAGCAATGCTGCGGCTTGCTTGTGCAAGTTGCAGGCGCAAATTCGCAATTGCCCCGATTCCGAGGTCCAAATACAAGCCGGACAGCTGACTGATTTTGATTCCTCAGCACTCGCAGTGCTCTTGGGATGCCGCAGAGAAGCCGAAAGTTTGTCAAAAACATTGAAATTCAAGCAATTCCCAGCCAAATTACGCGAATTGGCCTTGCTTTATGGGGTGTCTGAGCTCTTGGTCGAAAGCGCATGACCGTAAAATAGAGGGCTCATGCCCGCCATCTCTTTTCAATCCGTTTCCAAAACTTACCCTGCCAAAAATACAGGCAGCCAGCCATTCACAGCACTCAACAAAGTGAGCTTTGACATTGCTGAAGGGGAGTTTTTTGGCCTGCTGGGTCCCAATGGCGCTGGCAAAACCACCCTGATTAGCATTCTGGCGGGTCTCAGCAAAGCCACTGAAGGCCGTGTCATGGTGCATGGCAAGGATGTTCAGTTGGATTACGCCCAAACCCGGCGCATGTTGGGTGTGGTCCCTCAAGAACTGGTCTTTGACCCTTTCTTCACCGTTCGCGAAGCCTTGCGTTTTCAATCGGGTTATTTTGGCGTTACCAAAAATGATGCTTGGATTGATGAGTTGCTGGACAGCTTAGGCCTTTCAGACAAAGCCAATTCAAACATGCGACAGCTCTCTGGCGGCATGAAGCGCCGTGTTTTGGTGGCCCAAGCCTTGGTCCACAAGCCCCGAGTCATTGTCTTGGATGAGCCCACTGCAGGGGTGGATGTCGAGCTTCGGCAAACCCTGTGGCAATTCATCGCCAAGTTAAACCGTGAAGGCCACACTGTTTTACTCACCACCCATTATTTGGAAGAAGCCGAAGCGCTGTGCGGCCGTTTGGCCATGCTCAAACAAGGTCGGGTGTTGGCTTTGGCCAGCACTTCTGAGTTGTTGAAATCGGCCTCCAGCAATGTGCTGCGTTTCAAAATTGATGGTCAATTGCCCATTGATCTGGCAGCCAAAGCGCGCATCACGGGTCGCATCGTTCAGTTTCCAGCGCACGATGCGGTTGAGATTGAAAGCTACTTGGCGGCTGTTCGCCAAGCTGGTTTGATTGCAGAGGATGTTGAAATTCGCAAAGCTGATTTGGAAGATGTTTTCTTAGATGTCATGTCCGAGGGCAAATCATGAGCGGCTGGCGCATGTTGTTGTACAAAGAGGTGTTGCGCTTTTGGAAGGTGGCTTTCCAAACCATAGCGGCACCCGTTTTGACCTCCGTCTTGTACATGATGATTTTTGGCCATGTGTTGGAAGACCATGTGAAGGTCTATGACAACGTGCCCTACACGGCGTTTTTGTTGCCCGGCTTGATCATGATGAGCGTCTTGCAAAATGCTTTTGCCAACAGTTCATCCAGCTTGGTACAAAGCAAAATCATGGGCAACATAGTTTTCTTGTTGCTCACACCTTTGTCGCACTGGCACTGGTACGTGGCTTATGTGGGGTCTTCGATGTTGCGCGGCCTGGCGGTTGGCTTTGGTGTTTTTGCCGTCACAGTGTGGTTTGCGCCCTTGCAGTACCATGCACCCGTTTGGATTTTGGTGTTTGCCGCATTGTGTGCCGGCCTATTGGGTGCTTTGGGTTTAGTAGCAGGTCTTTGGTCCGAAAAATTTGACCAAATGGCTGCTTTTCAAAGTTTTGTCATCATGCCCATGACCTTCTTGTCGGGTGTTTTTTATTCCATTCACTCTTTGCCGCCGTTTTGGCAGGGCTTGAGTCACTTAAACCCCTTCTTTTACATGATTGATGGTTTCAGATACGGCTTTTTTGGTCAAAGCGATGTCTCGCCTTGGATCAGCTTGGCGGTTGTTTCTGTGGCCATGTTGGGTGTGAGCACTTTGGCCATCCAACTGTTGAAATCTGGCTACAAAATCAGAGGTTGATTTCATTTTTTAAGCACCGAACCCAATGACTGCAGAACAAATTCAAACCATGATTGCCGCTGGCCTTGCTTGCGACCACCTCACCGTTGATGGCGATGGCCGTCATTGGCAAGCTGTGGTGGTATCCCCCCAGTTTGAGGGCTTGCGCCTCATTACACGCCATCAAAAGGTCTATGCCACCTTGGGCAACAAAATGCAAAACGATGAGGTGCACGCCTTGTCGATGAAAACTTTCACGCCTGCTGAATGGGCCAAAGCTCAAGCCTGATCAACAGGCACAAACCATTACGCTCATCCAGTAACTAGAACTAAAAAATGGACAAACTCATCATTCGTGGCGGTCATTCTTTGAATGGCGAGATCGAAATTTCAGGCGCCAAGAATGCCGCCTTGCCCGAACTTTGCGCAGCCTTGTTAACCGACCAGGAAGTTGTGCTTCGTAACGTGCCCAAGTTGCAAGACGTCAGCACCATGCTGAAACTCATTCGCAACATGGGCGTGACTTGCCTGCACGCAGAAGATGGCAGTGTGACATTGAATGCGAGCGCGCTGAACAAGCCGGAAGCGCCCTACGAGATGGTGAAAACCATGCGAGCTTCCGTGTTGGCACTCGGCCCCTTGTTGGCGCGTTTTGGTCATGCTCGCGTCTCATTACCAGGTGGGTGTGCCATCGGTTCGCGGCCAGTTGATCAACACATCAAAGGTTTGCAGGCCATGGGCGCGAAGATTGTGGTTGAGCACGGCTACATGGTGGCGAGTTTGGCCAAGGGACGGACACGCTTAAAGGGCGCACGCATTGCGACAGACATGGTGACTGTCACGGGCACAGAAAACTTTTTGATGGCTGCTGCTTTGGCAGAAGGTGAAACTGTTTTAGAAAATGCAGCGCAAGAACCAGAAATTCCTGACTTGGCTGAAATGCTCATTCAGATGGGGGCCAAGATTGAAGGCCATGGCACCAGCCGAATTCACATTCAGGGCGTTGAAAAACTCAAGGGCTGCGACCATGCTGTAGTGGCCGATCGAATTGAAGCTGGCACATTTTTGTGCGCGGTAGCGGCCACAGGTGGCGACGTTGTGTTGAAGCATGCGCGTGGCGATCACCTAGACGCCGTCATTGAAAAACTCAGAGATGCAGGCGCACAAATTGAAGTGGGTTCTAACTTTGTGCGCGTGAAAGCGCAAGGGCGCATGAAGGCCCAAAGCTTTCGCACTACAGAGTACCCTGGCTTTCCAACCGACATGCAGGCGCAATTCATGGCCTTGAACTGCATTTCCGAAGGCACCAGCAAAGTCACTGAAACCATTTTTGAAAATCGTTTCATGCACGTCAATGAGCTGGTTCGTTTGGGGGCCAACATTCAAATTGACGGTAAAGTTTCCGTGGTCCAAGGCGTAACCCAATTGTCAGGGGCCATTGTGATGGCCACCGATTTGCGGGCTTCAGCCAGTTTGGTCATTGCTGGGTTGGTGGCGGAAGGCGAAACCATTGTGGACCGCATTTACCACCTTGACCGTGGCTACGATCGCATGGAAGCAAAGCTGCGTAAAGTGGGCGCGCAAATTGAACGTTCGAAGTAATCACAGGAACTGACATGATCACCTTGGCCTTGTCCAAAGGACGAATTTTTGATGAAACGCTGCCGCTCTTAAAAGCGGCGGGTATCGAGGTACTGGAAGATCCGGAAACTTCGCGCAAACTCATTTTGCCTACCAACCAGCAGGGCGTGCGAGTCGTTTTAGTTCGCGCAACCGATGTGCCCACTTATGTGGAATATGGCGGCGCCGATTTGGGCGTGACCGGCAAAGACACCCTGATTGAGCATGGCGGCCAGGGCTTGTACCAGCCCCTGGATTTGCAAATTGCCAAGTGCCGCATGAGTGTGGCTGTGCGTGCCGATTTCGATTACGCATCTGCAGTGAAATCTGGTTCGCGCCTCAAAGTGGCCACCAAATACACCAGCATTGCGCGCGAATTTTTTGCACAAAAAGGTGTGCACGTTGACCTGATCAAGCTCTACGGCAGCATGGAATTGGCACCGCTCACAGGTTTGGCCGACGCCATCGTTGACTTGGTATCGACGGGCAGCACTCTGAAAGCCAATCACCTGATTGAAGTTGAGCGCATCATGGACATCAGTTCAAGGTTGGTGGTCAATCAAGCCTCATTGAAATTGAAACAAGAACCTATTCGCGCCATCATTGATGCTTTTGCAAGCGCAGTGGCAGCGCGTGCTACTGCAAAAGCTTAAGGCCTGTTGCGCAGTATTCTGAACAGCACTACTTCACCATTAAAAATAAGACTCATGACCACGCTAGTTGCCAAAGCATTGCGTTTGAAAACGACCGATACAGATTTTGAAGCCGCGTTTCAAAAACGTTTGCATTGGTCTGCAGACGCTGATGCGGCCATTGAATCGCGTGTTGCTGAAATTCTGGCAGATGTTCAGCAGCGGGGCGATCTCGCCGTGTTGGAGTACACGCAGCGCTTTGATGGCGTCAGCGCTCAAAGCATGCAGCAATTGGTGCTGACCCAAGCAGAATTGAAGGCAGCCTTTGAAGGCTTGCCCACTGCCCAAAAAGAAGCTTTGCATGCAGCAGCCAAACGTGTGCGCAGCTATCACGAAGCGCAGAAAAAAGCCTCTGGCGAAAGCTGGTCTTACAAAGACGAAGACGGCACCTTGTTGGGTCAAAAAGTTACACCCCTAGACCGTGTTGGCATTTATGTGCCAGGCGGAAAGGCCGCTTATCCCTCGTCCGTTTTGATGAACGCCATCCCTGCGCATGTGGCTGGTGTTGAAGAGATCATCATGGTGGTACCCACGCCCCAAGGCTTGAAAAATGCGTTGGTGCTGGCCGCAGCCTATGTGGCGGGTGTGTCGCGAGCCTTCACCATTGGCGGCGCACAGGCCGTGGCCGCTTTGGCCTATGGCACAGCCACAGTTCCCAAAGTCGACAAAATAACGGGCCCTGGCAATGCCTATGTGGCCAGCGCAAAAAAGCGCGTGTTTGGCACCGTAGGCATTGACATGATTGCAGGCCCTAGCGAAATTTTGGTCTTGGCCGATGGTACAACGCCGCCTGAGTGGGTGGCCATGGATTTGTTTTCGCAAGCCGAGCACGATGAGTTGGCGCAAAGCATTTTGTTGTGCCCAGATGCCGACTACATCGACAAAGTTCAGGCGGCTATAGACCAACTGCTTCCCACATTGCCGCGCGCAGCCATCATTGCCAAATCCATGAACGATCGTGGTGCGCTCATTCAAACGCGCAGCATGCAAGAGGCCTGCGAGATCAGCAATCGCATTGCCCCCGAGCACTTGGAAGTGTCCAGTCGCAATCCCCATGAGTGGGAGCCACTGCTCAAGCATGCAGGCGCTATTTTCTTGGGTGCATTCACCAGCGAATCTTTGGGTGATTACTGCGCAGGACCCAACCATGTGTTGCCTACCAGCGGCACTGCGCGCTTTTCTTCCCCATTGGGTGTTTACGATTTCCAAAAGCGCTCTAGCCTCATAGAGGTGAGTGAGAAGGGCGCACAAAGCTTGGGCCTCATTGCGGCAGAGTTGGCGTACGGCGAAGGCTTGCAAGCCCACGCGCGTGCCGCCGAGTTGCGCTTGAACCCTGTACCGCCTCAAAGAAAAACACCATGAGTCCAAACCAAACCCCCGCCCCTTGGCTGAAACACATTCGCCAAGATGTGCAGTCCATGCACGCTTATGCCATTCAAGACTCAACGGGTATGGTCAAGCTAGACGCCATGGAAAACCCCTTCACCTTGTCCCCCGAATTGCAAAAGCAATTGGGCGAGCGTCTGGGTGCTTTGGCCCTCAATCGTTATCCCGGCAACCGTATCAATGTGTTGCGCTCAGAACTGGCCAAATATGTGCACATGCCAGAAGGCTTTGACATCATGTTGGGCAACGGCTCCGATGAACTGATCACGCTTCTTTCAGTGGCTTGTGACGTGCCCGGAGCCAGCATTTTGGCGCCGCTGCCTGGCTTTGTGATGTACGCCATGAGCGCACAATTACAAGGTGTGACATTTCATGGCGTGCCACTGACTGCCAATTTTGAATTGGACGAGGCGGCCATGCTGAGTGCCATTGCAACGCACAAACCGGCAGTGGTCTATTTGGCTTACCCCAACAACCCAACGGGCACACTTTGGAGCGCCGACGCCATTGAGCGCATTGTGCTGGCCCAAGGTCAGCAAGGCGGCTTGATCGTCATGGACGAAGCCTACCAACCTTTTGCTAGTCAAACCTACATGGACCGCATAGCCCAACATGGCCATGTGCTGCTCATGCGAACCTTGTCTAAATTTGGTTTAGCAGGCGTACGCCTTGGTTACATGGTTGGCCCCAAGGCCTTGATTGCAGAAATCGACAAAGTTCGCCCGCCCTACAACATCAGTGTCTTGAATTGCGAGTGCGCGCTGTTTGCTTTGGAACACGCGGAGGTTTTTGCCCAGCAGGCGGCTCAAATTCGGGAAGAACGTGAAAAAATCAGTCATTCATTGGCCTTGTTGCCAGGGGTGCAAGTCTTCCCCAGTCAGGCCAATATGCTCTTGGTTCGTATGCCAGACGCCACAAAGTGCTTCGAAGGTATGAAGTTGAAAGGCATTTTGGTCAAGAACGTTTCTAAAATGCACCCATTGCTCACCAACTGTTTGCGCCTTACTGTCGGAACCCCTGCAGAAAACGCCCACATGTTGGCAGCACTCAAGGAATCTTTATGAGCACACCTCGCGTTGCTGAAGTTACGCGCAACACTGCAGAAACTCAAATCAGAGTCAAAGTCAATTTGGACGGCACCGGTCAAGCCAACTTGTCTACGGGCATTGGTTTTTTTGACCACATGCTCGATCAAATTGCACGCCATGGCCTGATTGACTTGGACATCCAAGCCAAGGGTGACCTGCACATCGATGGACATCACACCGTTGAAGATGTCGGCATCACCTTGGGTCAAGCCGTTGCCAAAGCCATGGGCGATAAAAAAGGACTGCGCCGTTACGGTCATGCGTATGTGCCTCTAGACGAAGCCTTGTCGCGCGTGGTCATCGATCTTTCGGGGCGTCCTGGCTTGGTCAATCACGTGCCCTTTACCAGCGGCATGGTGGGCGGCTTTGACACCCAACTCATGCACGAATTTTTTCAAGGCTTCGTGAACCATGCCTTGGTCACACTGCACATTGACAACTTGCGTGGCGACAATGCGCACCACCAAGCCGAAACTGTGTTCAAAGCTTTTGCGCGCGCGCTGCGAGCAGCGCTTGAAATTGATCCCCGTTCTGTTGGCGTCATTCCTTCAACCAAGGGTTCGCTCTGAGCATGTCCCCCAATTCAGTGGCGGTGGTCGATTACGGCATGGGCAATTTGCGTTCAGTGGCCCAAGCAGTCATTCATGCTGCGCAAGACACTGGGGTAGAAGTCAAAATCACTTCCAATCCACAGGATGTGCGAGACGCCACCCGAGTTGTATTGCCCGGTCAAGGGGCTATGCCAGATTGCATGCGTGAATTGCGCGACTCTGGGTTGTTTGAAGCGGTGCTAGACGCGGCAGCCAAAAAGCCTTTGTTTGGTGTGTGTGTGGGCATGCAGATGTTGCTCGATCACAGTGAAGAAGGCGATGTCCCTGGCTTGGCACTGATCGCTGGCAAGGTGGTCAAATTTGATTTGGCTGGCAAAATACAGGCCGATGGCAGCCGCTTCAAAGTGCCCCAAATGGGCTGGAATCAGGTCAATTTTTGCTCACATGAGGCTGCCCAGCATCCGGTTTGGGGCAACATTCCCAATGGCAGCTATTTCTATTTTGTACACAGTTTTTACGCAAAACCCGATAATGCAAGCCATGTTGCTGCAGAAACTGATTACGGCGGGCTTTTTGCCTGTGCCATTGCGCGCGATAATTTGTTTGCAACGCAGTTCCACCCAGAAAAAAGTGCCGACCAAGGTTTGGCCCTTTATCGGAACTTTTTGCACTGGCAACCCTGATTTTTTTTGACCATTTTTCTAATTTCACTTTTCTTCACTCTAGCGCTACCCCTTAGCCATGATTCTGATACCTGCCATTGATCTCAAAGACGGCCATTGCGTTCGCCTCAAACAAGGCGACATGGACCAAGCCACCACTTTTGGTGAGGACCCCGCGGCCATGGCCCAAAGCTGGCTCGACAAAGGCGCAAGGCGCTTGCACTTGGTCGACCTCAATGGGGCCTTTGCCGGCAAGCCGCAAAATTTTGCGGCCATCAAATCCATCCTTAAAGCGGTGGGGGGCGAAATTCCGGTTCAATTGGGTGGTGGTATTCGAGACCTAGACACCATTGAAAAATACATCGACGGCGGTTTGCGATACGTCATCATCGGCACAGCTGCTGTCAAAAATCCTGGCTTCTTGCGCGATGCGTGCAGTGCCTTTGGCGGCCACATCATTGTGGGCCTCGATGCCAAAGACGGCAAAGTGGCCACCGACGGTTGGAGCAAACTCACCGGCCACGAAGTGGTCGACCTGGCCAAAAAATTTGAAGACTGGGGCGTCGAGTCCATCATTTACACCGACATTGGCCGCGATGGCATGTTGAGTGGCATCAACATCGATGCCACAGTCAAGTTGGCCCAAGCCCTTACCATTCCGGTCATTGCTTCTGGCGGTTTGTCCAACATGGCCGACATCGAGCAGCTTTGTGCTGTGGAAGATGAAGGCGTCGAAGGTGTTATTTGCGGCCGCGCCATTTACTCTGGCGACCTTGACTTCCAAGCAGCCCAGGCGCGGGCCGATGAACTTAACGACTGACAGCCTGCAGGGGCACGAGGGATGGCGTTGGTCATTGCCTCAAGGCGACAGCGTGTTTGTGGCTCAGCAGGGTGCTCAGGTTTTGTCTTGGCAAACGGGCGGACAAGAGCGTTTGTATCTCAGTCCAGTTTCTGCTTGCGACGGTACCACTGCCATTCGAGGCGGCATCCCTGTTTGCTTTCCGCAATTTAACCAACGCGGTACTTTGCCTAAGCATGGGTTTGCGCGCAACATGGCTTGGCGTTTGGTATCTGAGCAAAGTCATGGGTCTGAGAAAGTTTTTGAGCTCTCAAACAATGCGCAAACGCATGCACTCTGGCCGATTCAATTCAAAACGCAACTCAAGGTACTTTTAAGTGCTCAAAGTTTGAAAATTCAACTCTCAGTTCAAAACCTGAGTCTTCAAACGCTAAGCTTCACGGGTGCATTGCACACTTACTTTGCAGTGAATCAAATTCAGAAAGTCAGTTTGCAGGGTCAAGCCCATCAAGCGGAATGGGATGCAGTCAATGACACGCATCAAAAATGCCAGGGCCTGCTCAGCTTCAACACAGAGTTTGATCGAGTCTATGACGTGGCCACGGAAAATCAACCCACATGGACTTTGACAGAAGGCGCTAACGTGTTGCACATTTCACAAAGTGCCTCTTGGGGCCAAAGCGTGGTTTGGAATCCAGGTGCTGAGAAATGCAGCCAACTCAAAGACATGCCTATGGATGGCTATCAACGCATGTTGTGCGTTGAAGCAGCGCGCGTCACGTCTTCCATCGAAGTCCAGCCCTCACAGCAATGGGAAGCTTGGCAACAATTCACAGTTCAATTACCATGCTAGCCAAACGCATCATTCCTTGTCTTGACGTCACCGGCGGCCGCGTGGTCAAAGGTGTTAATTTTGTCGAACTTCGCGACGCAGGCGACCCCGTCGAAATAGCGGCCAGGTACAACGAACAAGGCGCCGATGAACTCACCTTCTTGGACATCACTGCCACCAGCGATGGCCGCGATCTGATTCTCCACATCATTGAGGCGGTGGCCTCTCAAGTTTTCATTCCCCTCACCGTGGGCGGTGGAGTCAGAAGTGTTGAAGATGTGCGCCGTTTGCTCAACGCGGGCGCCGACAAAACCAGTTTCAATTCGGCGGCCATTGCCAACCCTCAAGTCATTCGAGATGCGTCGCAAAAGTACGGCGCGCAGTGCATCGTGGTGGCCATCGATGCCAAACGCCGTCAGGGCGAGGCCATCCAGTTGCGCGGAGAAGGCTGGGATGTTTACAGCCATGGTGGTCGACAAAACACGGGCTTAGACGCAGTTCAGTGGGCGGCCAAGATGGCCGAGTTTGGCGCTGGCGAAATTTTGCTCACCAGCATGGACCGCGATGGCACCAAGTCGGGCTTTGATTTGGCCCTGACCAAAGCCGTGAGCGATGCGGTGCAAGTGCCCGTCATTGCTTCGGGTGGTGTGGGAAATTTGGACCATTTGGCCGATGGCGTGCAGCAGGGTGGGGCCGATGCCGTGCTGGCTGCCAGCATTTTTCATTACGGCGAATACACGGTTCAGGAAGCCAAGCAGCGCATGCGCGAGCGGGGAATTCCTGTTCGTTTGTAAACAAACGCCTGTTCAAGCCTTCGACAAGTGGTAGATTCAGCGCATGAATTGGCTTGATCAAATTAAATGGGACGCGCAGGGCTTGGTGCCCGTCATCGCCCAAGAAGCCAGCACCGGCGATGTGCTGATGTTCGCTTGGATGAACCGTGAGGCCCTTGAAAAAACCGCCGAACTTAAGCGCGCGGTGTATTTCAGTCGCTCGCGCAACAAACTGTGGTTCAAAGGCGAAGAGTCTGGCCATGTGCAAACCGTGCATGACATGCGATTAGACTGCGACAACGATGTGGTGCTCCTCAAGGTCACACAACTGGGGCATGAGCCCGGCATTGCCTGCCATACCGGCCGTCACAGTTGTTTCTTTCAAACGTATCAAAATGGCGAATGGGTCGCCACCGAGCCGGTTTTGAAAGACCCCGAAACCATTTACAAGTGAGCACTTGTTGCCAAAATCATGAGTTCTACCGATGCCTTGGCCCGCTTAGCGGCCGTGATTGAAAGTCGCAAGCCTGCCAACGGCGGCGATCCTGAAAAAAGCTATGTGGCCCGCCTGCTGCACAAAGGGCCAGACGCTTTTTTGAAAAAAATTGGCGAAGAAGCCACAGAAACTGTGATGGCTGCCAAAGACATGGACCACGGCGGCGATGCCCACAAACTGGTGGGTGAGGTGGCTGACTTGTGGTTTCACAGCATGATTGCCTTGGCGCACTATGGCTTGTCACCCGCCGATGTGGTGGCCGAACTCAGCCGGCGTGAGGGCTTGAGTGGCCTGGAGGAAAAAGCCCTGCGCAAAGCAGAACAACGTGAACAATCAGGTGAATGATGCAAGATCCCAACTGCCTCTTCTGCAAAATCATTGCAGGAAAAATCCCCTCCAAGAAAGTCTTTGAAGACGAGCATGTGTATGCTTTTCATGACATTGCGCCTTGGGCACCCATCCATTTCTTGATGGTCCCCAAGCTGCATATTCCTTCAATGGCTCAAATAACCTCAGAACATTCGGCCTTAATGGGCCATTTATTGGGTTTGGCCCCCAAACTTGCGTTGGAGCAAGGGTGCCGCCCTTACCCAGAGGGTGGTTACAGAATTGTGACCAATACCGGATCTGAAGGCGGACAAGAAATTCACCATTTGCATTTCCATGTCATGGGCGGCCCGCGTCCTTGGCTTCGGGGTTAAACGCTTAGAATCACCAATCATTGTTAGGAGACATTCATGGGTTCATTTTCTATTTGGCACTGGCTAGTTGTTTTGCTGATCGTGGTCATGGTTTTTGGCACTAAAAAGCTGAGAAACATGGGTTCTGATTTGGGTGGTGCCGTCAAAGGATTCAAAGACGGCATGAAAGATCCCAATGCCCCTCCGGCCACCGAAGAAAAACCAGCCGCTCAAGTAGCCGCTTCGACCACGACTGAAAAAACCACGATCGACGTGGAAGCCAAGACAAAGTCCTGATTTGATCGATCTCGGCATTTCCAAAATAGCCCTCATTGGGGTGGTGGCGCTGATCGTCATCGGCCCTGAGAAGTTGCCGCGCGTGGCGCGCACCTTGGGCAGTCTTTTGGGCAAGGCTCAGCGTTACATCTCCGATGTCAAGGCCGAGGTCAATCGCACCATGGATTTGGATGAGCTGAAAAAAATGAAGGAAACGATGGAGAGTGCCGCTCGCGACGTAGAAGGCTCTGTTCAGACAACGGCCATCGACTTTGAAAAGCAGTGGAATGAAACCACAGAGGGCTTGACCTCAGAAACCAATCACACGCCGTGGGTGCCGCCACCGCCTGTGTACAAGCACCCTGGTAAAAAGTTTCGTTTAAAGCAGGCCGCAGTGCCTCAGTGGTACAAATCGCGTGCAGGTGTGCGAACCAAAACATTGTCCGGTGCGGCCAGAGTGGCGCGCTACCGGCCCACCAAATTAGATTAATTTTCAGTGTCCGATCCAACCCCAAAGCCCGAAGACGAACTGGCCGGCACAGAACAGCCCTTTGTGACGCATTTAATGGAGTTGCGCGACAGGTTAGTTCGCGCCATGGCGGGTATCGGCATTGCGGCAGCCATTTTGGCCCTATTTCCTGGACCTGCAGAGCTTTATGACTTGCTTGCCGCCCCCTTGGTGGCCAATTTGCCTGCTGGCGCAACCTTGATTGCCACCTCGGTCATCTCGCCTTTCATGGTGCCCATCAAAATCTTGTTCATGGCGGCATTTTTGCTGGCCTTGCCTGTGGTTCTCTACCAAGTCTGGGCTTTCATTGCACCTGGCTTGTACACCCATGAAAAACGTCTGGTCATGCCATTGGTCATTTCTAGCACCGTCTTGTTTTTTATAGGCGTGGCATTTTGTTATTTCTTTGTCTTTGGGCAGGTGTTCAAATTCATTCAAAGCTTTGCACCCAAAAGCATCACGGCAGCACCAGACATTGAGGCCTATCTGGGTTTTGTGCTGAGCATGTTCTTGGCATTTGGCTTGGCTTTCGAAGTGCCCATTGCGGTTGTGGTTTTGGCGCGTTTGAAAGTGGTGACCATTGAAAAGCTCAAAGACTTTCGGGGCTACTTTGTGGTCTTGGCGTTTGTCATTGCGGCCATCGTGACACCCCCAGATGTGGTCTCGCAATTGGCGCTGGCCATTCCCATGTGTGTGCTTTACGAATTGGGTATTTGGGCAGCCCAATTCTTCATCAAACACACGCAAGCTCCTAAAGAAGAAGAGACCGCCACATAAAGCTGGCGCTTGTTCACTGAGCAAGGATCTGCTGCTTTAAGGGCGGACTGGCCGTGTACCCGGCGTCACCTGAATGTCAATCAATTTGCCACTGCGCTGAATCGACAAGCTTGCTGCTTCGCCTGGCTTCAAGGCCGCAACCCGAGTGAGCATTTCGGGTACGTCGGCCACAACGTGCCCAGCCACTTTCAAAATCAAATCGCCCGGTTGAATGCCGGCTTTGGCAGCGGGGCTGTTTTGCAAAACCCCATTGATCAAGACACCTTGTGGCAAAGCACCTGTAGATTTGTCTTTGGCGATGCCAAAGCTCTCGGCAATTTCAACCGTCAATGGACGCGGCTCAACACCTATCCAGCCACGCGTCACTTTACCGTCTTTGATCAGGGCAGCCATGATCTGCGTGGCCGTTGACACGGGTACCGCAAAGCCAATGCCCATGTTGCCGCCAGAGCGTGAATAAATGGCTGTGTTGATGCCCATGAGCAAGCCATTGGCGTCAACCAAAGCGCCACCAGAGTTGCCGGGATTGATGGCCGCATCGGTTTGAATGAAATTTTCAAATGTGTTGATGCCCAATTGTTTGCGGCCTAAGGCACTCACAATGCCAGAGGTTACAGTTTGACCCACACCAAATGGGTTGCCGATGGCCAATACAGCATCGCCCACCTGCAAAGTTTCCATTTGGCCCAAGACGATGGTGGGCAGTTTGGGCAAGTCAATTTTGAGCAAAGCCAAATCTGTTTCGGAGTCTGTGCCAATCACTTTGGCCATGGCGGTGCGGCCATCGTTCAGGGCGACTTCAATGGCCTCTGCGCCTTCAATGACATGGTGGTTGGTAAGGATATAGCCCTCTGCACTCACAATCACACCACTGCCCATGCCGCCACCAGTTGACTCGTCTTCAGGCTCTTCAAAAAAGCGAAACCAAGGATCTGCGCGGCGTGCTTTGCTTCGAGCCTTTTGCTGCACATTGATACTGACGACGGCTGGCGCTGCTTTTTGAGCCGCTTGTCTGAAGCTGCCCCCCGGCATGGCGTCTTGATTGCCCTCCATGCGGGCCTGAGTTAAAGCAAGTGTTTTGGCACCTCCCTGGCCCTTGAGCCAACCTGGCTGGAGGGTGGCGACGACAAACCAAGCGGCCAAAAGGACCGTCACCGATTGCGAAAACACAAGCCAAATTCTTTTCATGATTCGCATTGTGGACTGATCTTGAATCTTATGCATTGTTTCAGAGATGAATCACAATAGACTCTCTTTGAAATTGAAACAGACACGACTAATTTTTTTTAGGCGTTCATTTCAAGTTGAACTCAACCAAAACCATTTATGTCGACATTGCCCCCCATCGCTATCACGCCAGGAGATCCTTGCGGCATTGGCCCTGAAATCATTGCGCGTGCATTTTTGAACGATGCCTTGTCGCCCAAAGACCCGCCTGTCACACAGGCTTGTTTTGTGGCGGGCGATGCACAAGCGATGCAAAAAGCAGTCAACTTGGTAGATCCAAAAGCGCTGCAACTCAAACTGCAAGTCATTCAAAAGCCAGCGCAAGCGCAGAATTTGCCCGTAGGCGTCATCCCTGTTTTGCAAGTTGCGGCATTGGCTTCACAACTGCCCTACGGAGAAGTTCATGCCGAGGCAGGTCGGTTTGCTGGGCAATGTGTGGTGTGGGCTGCGCAGGCCGCGCTTCGCAAAGAAATTGCCGCCATGGTCACTGCGCCGCTGCACAAGGAAGCACTTTCTGCAGCGGGCTCGCCCTTCAATCAGTTTCCTGGGCATACCGAGTTGCTGCAGTTCGAGGCTGCCCAATTTTCTGGTGTGCGCTTGGCGGACCTGCCAGTGAGAATGATGTTGGCCAACGATGAGTTGCGTGTCGTGTTAGTGAGCATTCACCTTTCCTTGCGCCAAGCTCTAGATGCAGTCACTTATGACAACGTGCTTGAGAGTCTTCGCATTACCCATCAGTCACTCAGCTTGTTGTTTGGACGTGCTCCTAAAATTGGCGTTTCAGGACTCAACCCACACGCAGGTGAGGCTGGCTTGTTTGGCCGAGAAGAAATTGAAATCATTGCGCCTGCTATGGCCCAAGCCAGATCTGAGGGTATTTTGGCGCTAGGGCCTTATGCGCCTGACACTGTTTTCATGCGTGCACGTCAAAAGCAAGGTGCTGATTCTGAATTTGATGTGGTTCTGGCCATGTACCACGATCAAGGACTCATCCCCGTCAAATACATGGGCCTAGAGCAAGGCGTCAATGTCACCCTTGGTTTGCCATTGGTGCGAACCAGCCCCGATCACGGCACGGCTTTTGACATTGCCGGACAGGGCTGTGCCGATGCTTCCAGCATGGTGGCTGCCATCCGAATGGCGCGCCAGCTGATTCCCTGAGTCGGAGCAGGGGCTGGAAATGGCCCCCCGCAGTCGGCTACAATCCAAGGCTAAACCCTGATACCGATTCGCTAGAGGATTCTCATGAGTGATACCCCAGTCGACAGCAGCAAAAGGACGTGGCTGATTGCCTCTACTTGCGCTGGCGCCGTAGGCGCAGGCTTCGTCGCCACACCTTTTGTCAGCACTTTCCAGCCTTCCGAGCGCGCCAAAGCCGCCGGTGCAGCTGTTGAAGTCGATATTTCCGAAGTCAAACCCGGTGAGAAGCTCACCGTTGAATGGCGCGGCAAACCCGTGTGGATCATGCGCCGCACTCCCGAGCAGGTTGAAGCCCTGAAGAAGCTCGATGGTCAATTGGCCGATCCAGCCTCTGACCGCCAGGCCTACCCTACGCCCGAATACGCCAAAAACACCCATCGCTCTATCAAACCTGAGTTCATGGTGGCCGTTGGCATCTGCACCCATTTGGGTTGCTCGCCTGGCGACAAATTTCAAACAGGCCCACAACCTTCTTTGCCAGACGATTGGCAAGGTGGTTTCTTGTGCGCTTGCCACGGTTCTACCTTTGACTTTGCTGGTCGCGTGTTCAAAAACAAGCCCGCACCCGATAACTTGGAAGTACCACCGCACATGTACCTGTCCGACAGCAAGTTGCTGATCGGTGAAGACAAGAAGGCTTGAGGCAAACCATCATGGCTGAATTCAAGGAAATCTCTCCCAACGCTCCCGCTGGCGAAAAACTCATGAACTGGGTCGATAACCGCTTCCCAGCAACTTCGTTGTTCAAAGCGCACATGAGCGAGTACTACGCATCCAAAAATTTGAACATTTGGTATGTGTTTGGCGCCTTGTCATTGCTGGTGCTTGTCATTCAAATCGTCACCGGTATTTTCTTGGTGATGCATTACAAACCCGATGCCGATCTGGCGTTTGCCTCCGTTGAGTACATCATGCGCGATGTGCCATGGGGCTGGCTCATTCGCTACATGCACTCCACGGGCGCTTCTGCGTTCTTCGTAGTGGTGTACCTGCACATGTTCCGCGGCCTCATGTACGGAAGCTATCGCAAGCCCCGTGAACTGGTCTGGATTTTCGGTTGCGCTATTTTCTTGTGCCTCATGGCCGAAGCTTTCATGGGCTACTTGTTGCCTTGGGGCCAAATGTCCTATTGGGGCGCCCAGGTGATTGTGAATTTGTTTTCTGCCATCCCCTTCATTGGTCCCGATTTGGCTTTG
>Ga0214168_1000029_pt1 | contig 52349 bp, 46 predicted proteins | sample LakMenepilimnion_FD_153002 | JGI IMG/M metagenome (GOLD analysis project Ga0214168, IMG submission 153002) | Freshwater microbial communities from Lake Mendota, WI - Practice 29OCT2010 epilimnion v4 | ecosystem: Environmental > Aquatic > Freshwater > Lake > Epilimnion/Euphotic zone | place: Lake...
CGACTGTATTTGCTCCACCACCACCTTTGATTGGGCATGTGTTGTAATAACAATGAATTGTAATAAAAAGTAGGCGGTATATTTTAAAACAGTCTTCATGTGATTTAATAAACTAAGTATTCAAATTTAGTAATTTTTAAATAACCCGAGTTCTTTATTTGACTTAACTTTAACAGGTATTAAATAAATTTTTAGTCATGGCTAATTTTTCACAAAGGCGGATCATCCCAGCTACGAAATCATACGAGTTAGAAGGACCAAAACCAAGGATTAATGAGTTTTTATTTGCTTTTCAAATATTTAAAGAGTTTATCAAAGGATTTAGGGCATTGCATTTTGTTGGGCCCTGTGTGACCGTTTTTGGTTCGGCTCGTTTCAAGGAAGACCATCCTTATTATATTCAAGCGAGGGAGTTGGGAAAAAAAATTGCGGAATTAGGTTTTGTAACCATGACGGGCGGCGGTCCTGGAATTATGGAAGCGGCAAATAGAGGGGCTTTTGAAAATGGCGGTAAATCCATTGGTTGTAATATAAAGCTACCCTTTGAACAAGAACCTAATCCCTATGTCCAAAAATCAATCACCTTCACTTACTTTTTTATTCGTAAAGTTTTGTTGGTTAAATATTCTTATGCCTTTGTTATTATGCCCGGTGGATTTGGTACACAGGATGAATTTTTTGAAACATTAACCTTGGCGCAAACAAAAGTGATTAATGATTTCCCAATTGTAGTGATGGGGCGTCAATTTTATCAACCGTTTCAACATTGGATGGAACACATGATTCAGGAAGGTACCATATCGCCTGAGGATAAAAAATTTGTGCTATTCACTGATAGTTGTGAGGAAGCGATACATCATATTAGCACTTACGTTAACAAACATTATATTGTTAAGCCGCGTAAACGCTTGTGGTGGTTATTTGAGAAAGTATAAAATATTAATCAATCACAGGTTGTAACCACCTTGTGATATATTCTAATGGCTTATCTTTTCTATTTGCATAATCAATCACCTGATCTTGTTGAATTTTACCCAATCCAAAATATTGACTTTGTGGATGTGCGAAATACCAACCGCAAACGCTGGAAGCAGGGTACATGGCCAAACTTTCAGTTAAGGTAATGCCTGTATGTTGCTCCGCATTCAATAAATTAAATAGGGTGTATTTTTCCGTATGATCTGGACAAGCAGGATAGCCCGGTGCTGGACGAATGCCTTGGTATTGTTCACTAATCAATGATTCATTTGTGAGTGTTTCATCAGCGGCATATCCCCAATATTCTTTTCTGGTTTTCACATGCAAGTATTCTGCAAAAGCTTCCGCCAATCGATCGGCCAATGCTTGTAAAATAATTTTATTGTAGTCGTCTAAATTTTCTTCAAATGCTTTGATATGTTTTTCAATACCATGTATGGTTACAGCAAAAGCGCCGATATAATCTTTTTTATTTTCAGTGGCAGGACAAATAAAGTCGGCCAAAGAAAAATTGGTTTGTCCTTCCGCTTTTTTGGCTTGCTGCCTTAAAAAATGTAATGCAACTGATTCCCCGGCGTTTTCAAGGATGACATCATCTTCAATCGCCTTTGCTGGCCAAAATCCGACAGCACCTTTGGCTGTCAACCATTTTTCATTCACAATTTTATTTAATAAGGCCCTAGCATCATCATATAATTTACTTGCAACCTCACCTACTTTTTCGTCTGTTAAGATGGCAGGAAAATTACCATGTAATTCCCATGCAATAAAAAATGGTTTCCAATCAATGTATTCAACAAGTACGGACAAGTCATTAATTACAATGGCTTTGTTTCCAGTAAAGCTCGGTGTTGTTATTTGGAATGCACTCCAATCAATGGGGGCTTTGTTTTTTAATGCATCAATGTAGGCAAGTGATTGCTTGGTTGTTTTTTTATTATCAAAATCGAATTTTAAAGCGGTATAGGCGTTTTCTAATTCTTGTAAGAAGGGTGCTTTTTGATCCTTGTTTAATAAAGAACCTGCCACGGTTACACTTCTGGATGCATCGAGTACATGCACGACACCATCCTGATATTCAGGTGCAATTTTTACTGCGGTATGCATACGTGATGTAGTGGCACCGCCAATCATCAAAGGAATATTCATTCCTCTTCTTTTCATTTCTTTGGCGATATAAACCATCTCATCTAAAGAAGGGGTGATTAAGCCACTCAACCCAATAATATCTACTTCTTGCTTTTGGGCTTCTGTTAAAATTTTATCTGCAGACACCATGACCCCTAAGTCAATAATTTCATAACCATTACATCCCAGTACAACGCCCACAATATTTTTTCCAATATCATGTACATCTCCTTTTACAGTAGCTAATAATATTTTAGCCGGGCCTTTGCTAATGCCATTTGGATTAATGGACGCTAACTTTTTTCTTTCTTTTTCTGCTTCAATGTAGGGGGTTAATACTGCCACACTTTTTTTCATTACCCTTGCACTTTTTACTACCTGGGGTAAAAACATTTTTCCAGATCCAAATAAATCACCCACCTGGTTCATACCCGCCATTAAAGGGCCTTCGATCACTTCCAATGGTTCGCTATATTGTAATCTTGCTTCCTCGGTATCCGCATCAATAAAATCGGTAATGCCATTAATTAAGGAATGGGCTAATCTTTCTTCAACAGTACCTTCGCGCCATGCGGCACTTTTAACTTCGACCTTTCCTTTTGCTTGAACCGTATCTGCATATTGAATCAAAGCTTCGGTTGCTTCATTGTTATCATTGTTCCTATTTAAAATAACATCCTCACACAAGTTTCTTAATGTAGGTTCAATTTCATCATATACTTCCAACTGACCTGCATTCACAATACCCATATCCATACCCGCTTTAACGGCATGGAATAAAAATACGGCGTGAATTGCTTCACGAACGGTATCATTTCCTCTAAATGAAAAAGATACATTCGATACACCACCACTTACTTTTGCTAATGGCATTAATTGTTTAATCACACGCGTCGCTTCAATAAAGTCAACGGCATAATTGTTATGCTCTTCAATACCAGTGGCTACTGCGAAAATATTGGGATCGAAAATGATGTCCTGCGGATCAAAACCAACTTGTTCTACTAAAATTTTATAAGCGCGCGAACAAATTTCAATTTTTCTATCCTTAGTATCAGCTTGTCCTTTTTCATCAAATGCCATTACAATCACTGCGGCACCATAGGCTTTACAAATGTATGCTTGTTCAATAAACTTAGCTTCTCCTTCCTTCATGGAAATAGAGTTCACAATACATTTTCCTTGCACACATTTTAATCCTGCTTCAATAATTTCAAATTTTGAACTATCAATCATGATAGGAATTTTAGCAATATCTGGCTCACTTTGTATTAAGTTCAAAAAAGTGGTCATCGCTAATACGCCTTCTAATAAGGCATCATCCATATTAATATCAATGATTTGCGCACCATTTTCTACCTGGCTTCTTGCCACCGATAGTGCCTCTTCATATTTGTTTTCCTTAATAAGGCGTGCAAATTTTTTAGAGCCAGTAACATTGGTACGTTCCCCAACATTCACAAAATTAGTTTCGGGACGAATCACTAATGGTTCTAATCCTGCTAATCTTAAATAAGGCTTAATATGTATTATTTCGTCGCTCATAATTTAAATGGTTGGGTCTAAAATTGGAAGTGATCTTGGCGTAATATTTTTTACATTATCCGCCATATGTTTAATATGTTCTGGGGTCGTACCACAACAGCCGCCCACAATATTTACAAATTTGTTTTTTGCCCACTCTTCAATGAAGTGTGCGGTTTGATGCGGGGCTTCGTCATATTCACCCATGGCATTGGGCAATCCAGCATTGGGATAAGCCGAAGTGTAACAGGTGGCAATTTGTGCAAGTTCTTCAATATGACTGCGCATTTCCTGTGCACCTAATGCGCAATTAAGTCCAACGCTTAATGGTTTTGCATGTGCAACCGATGTATAAAATGCTGCTAATGTTTGTCCGCTTAAAGTACGACCGGATGCATCGGTAATGGTGCCACTAATCATGATCGGTAATTCCGGTTTACCAATTTTTCTAAAAAATTCTTTCACTGCAAATATCGCCGCCTTTGCATTTAAAGTATCAAAGATGGTTTCGATTAATATAACATCTACACCGCCATCCACAAGTCCACGAATTTGCTCAGTGTATGCGATAACTACTTCATCAAAAGTGACCGCACGAAATCCCGGATTATTTACATCAGGGGATAAGCTTAATGTTTTATTCAATGGGCCAATGGCTCCAGCAATATATTTTTCAGTTGCATTAGGATGCTTTGATTTGTATTGGGTGATTGCTTCTCTCGCACATTTAGCTGCAGCAACATTTAATTCATATGCCAAATCCTGCATGTCATAATCAGCCATTGCGATAGACGTACTGCTGAAAGTGTTCGTTTCTACAATATCAGCACCCGCTTCTAAATATTGCAAATGAATACCAGTAACAATGGCAGGTTGGGTAATACACAATAAGTCATTGTTCCCTTTTACATCGGATGGCCAATTGGCGAATCTTGTTCCACGGTAATCTGCTTCAGTTAATTTATGACGCTGAATCATGGTGCCCATGGCGCCATCAATAATTAATATCCTTTTTTTGAGGTTCTCTTGAATTGACATAATTAAATTTTTATGCATGTATCCAAAAGAAAAAGACGGCAACTAATAATACTATAAAAATGGGGGAGGTATAATAGTATCGTTTATTAGTTCTATTTTTTTCCTATCGGAAAGCAGGGTGAACAATAAACAAATCCGCCTGCAATGCGGGGCAAAGTTAATACACTATTGTATTGTAGCCAAATAATGACCTATTTAATAGGAATTGTATAAATCCCTCGGAGAAAGGGGCTTCAATGAACTTAAAGCAAGCGTCTAAAATACCGCTTCATGGAATATTTTAAAAAGCAGCGACTATATCAATATTCATCTCGTCGGCTACAAATTTTATTAAAATGCCTCCGATTTTAAAATCCTTTAACCTCACCACAAATTGAGCAGATGCCTTTGGGACGCCTCCTTTTATTTCAATGATACCGGTGGTTTCCATTGTTTTATTGACCCCATGCACTTGCATTACACCAGTCACATTGATTGGGTATTTGCCATCTTTTGAAAAATTCACCGTATTGAAATTGGTTATTTTGCCGTTGAAGAATGCCCTTGGAAATTTATCCGTTTCCATATATTCCTCATTGAAATGCTTTTGCATGTCGGCCATTTCAAATTTAAAATCCTTAATAAGCATTATGAAACTCAAGTCCCCATTACTTTGTAGCCTGCATACCGCTGCTTTGTTCACTGCGTCAATATCGCTATCGTCTTGGGCTATGAAACGAACTTGTGCGCTAGTGGTGCTATAATTTTTTTGTGCAAATAAGGTTTGCGTGCAAACCAACAATAAAAGGGAGGCGAATATACGAATGGTCATTTTTTGGTGTTTAAACATCAAAACTAAAGATTATTTTTAAATTGTCCTATTTTATATACTGATGAATGGGCTGTCGATTGGAAATGCTCTTGCCTAAAGTCATTTCATCGGCATATTCTAGCTCCCCGCCAAAGGCAATACCTCTAGCAATGGTGGTAATCATACAATCGGCTTTAGATAGCTTTTTTTGGATATAATAAATGGTGGTGTCTCCTTGTATATTCGGATTGAGCGCAAAAACCAATTCAGTGACTTCTTCTTTTTTAACCCTTTCAATTAATGCATCAATGGTCAGTTGTTCTGGCCCAATCCCGTCCAGGGGTGAAATGATTCCCCCCAATACATGGTAAGTGCCATTAAATTGTTGTGTGTTTTCAATTGCAATCACATCCCTTATATTTTCAACAACACAAATGGTGTTTTTTTGTCTTCCAGAATTGGCACAAATAGAACATATGTTTCCATCACTAATATTGTAACAACGTTGACAAAATTTTATTTCCTTTCTCATTTTCTGTAATATTTCACTGAAATGAGTGGTGACTTCTGTTTCTTGTTTTAATAAATGCAATACCAGTCGGAGTGCTGTTTTTTTACCAATGCCTGGTAATTTTGAAAATTCAGCAACCGCATTTTCTAATAAAGTGGAAGGTAATTGCATAGGTGTTAAATCAAAATTACTTATTAATTATTACATTAACCTCATTCTCCCAATTCGATTTTATATTGAGTATGTCGGTTAGTTTTTTAACAATTTCTGGCTGCTGCTTAATTGAATTATTATATTTACCGGTATCCCAAATGCCATTATTATTGGTATCGTCTAATACTTTTAAATCATAATCACCAGGCGGTAATTTTAGCATTGGTATCAGTGATTGTTTTATTGGATAACTGTAGGCGACTTTATTGTCCTTAGTTAAAAGTAAAATTGGATGACGCATGCTTTGATACCCTGAAACCCTTACCAAGGCACTGCCATAGGCGGCATCGCTTTTGGTGATAAATTTAATGGTATCTGCTTTGGCGATGTAATTTTGATTGGTATCTAATATGCTTCTTTTAGGAACGATGAGCCGCATGGGCGTTGACTCGATCCAATCGTAATGAATAGTTACTAGCTTTTTTGTTGCAGTATCAATGGATACGGTATAGTTACTTAGTGGCCTATTTAAGGTATCGCACAATACAATGGGAAAGCTATCATTGAATTGCACAGGTGTTTCAAAAGTTAAAGTTAGATCAGTTAACAAGTCCTGCTCGTTACCTTCGATACTTTTCATATACTTTAATACGGCAGGTACTTTTTTTACATTTTTATTAATTGCGGCGGTACTTGCTTTTTTCTTTTCTACTTTTTGGTGGGCTTGAAAAACATATAATTGTTGCGAATCAGTTTGCGCAATTATTTGAAGGGGCGTATTTAAAAATCCAAACAACTTAGTACTATCGTCGTACCTTTTATTATAATCGTTAGGCAATACAAAAACAGAAAAAGCAGCAGTGGGTAAAAAAGTAAATTCAAATTTTCCTTTTGCATCTACTTTGGAATAATACAAAGGCTTATCCTTATAGATGGCAGAATCTTTATTGGTTGGATGTAATACAACGATAAGCGTGCTATCAATACTGCCCGTTTCGGCTATTCGTACATTCCCTGAAAATCTTCCTGAATCCAAATAGTTTCCAGTACTAAAAACGTAAGTAAAGTTTTTTAAAATATTTCCTTCATTCACATCTTTTATCGCGTTCCCGAATTTCACACTATAGGTCGTATTTTTGTCTAAGGTGTCATTGATCCGGATGCGCAACATGTTTAATCGAGCATCAATTAATGGGGTGGTTTTAATACCCGGAGAAATAATTAAGTTTTCCTGTATGGATTCAGTAGTGATAAATTCATTGAAAGCAATGACAATTTCCTTGGGTTGTATATTTAAACTAGAATCCTTTGGTTTTGCGACCACTAAATAAGGAGGTAAGCTATCTCTAGGACCGCCACTCGGCGGAACAATATTGGCACAGCCTTGCATTTGCATGCTGGTCACCACAGCAAAAAAGCCAATGAGCCAAGTTGTTATTATTGCGTATTTCCTCATTTACTGCAAACTTAATTGATAATCGGGTAGGTTACACCAATCTCGTCCAATTTAGGTGGTATTTTATTTAGCCTTCTGCTACTTCTTCCTCGGATTTCATTTCATGTAAAGCCACTGCCAACTCATTTGTTTTAACAAAATTACACCAGTGACAATCCTCTTTTCCGCAGCCGGTATAAAAATCCTTTTGTTGAATTTTTTCCCAAACTTGTTTTACTTGTTGTGTTACAGTGGTGATATCTGCATCGGTGATGTTGACTGCTATTTTTTCGAATTCCTTTTTTTTATTGGGTTCAACAAAATCAAATTCAGCCGACACCACTTCCCAATTTTTTGGATGGTGGTTTAATAATATTTTATAAAAAACAGCCTGTCTCCAATAATCACCCCCATTTGGATTTTTATCATTGGGGCCTTTTAGTTTTTCGCGTGCATTTTCAATATTGCCTGTTTTATAGTCCACCACGACTACTTGCTTGCCATTGAATTCAACTTTATCAATGGCGCCTTTCAATGGAATATCACTTACAACTACATTGTTGATGCGGTATTCGGTGGTGACCACTTTATTCCATTCCTTAATATATCTTTCGTAATATTTGATCAAGACAGTTTCGCCCAGTTCCATTTTATCTTTGAATTCCTGTGCAGTAAATGCTTCTCGATGGCGATGCATATAGTAATTAAAGTCCTGCACCATTGTTTGCATATCAGGAAATTCGCTTTGTGCCGAATCCTGCATTTTTTTGAAAAACTTATTTAATGCGTCATGAATCGCTGAACCAAAAGTAGTGGCTTCGGATTTTCCTGAAGGCACCCTTATCAAACTATTGTAGTAAAAATGTAATGGGCATTTTAAATAATTATTTAGTGCAGTAACATTCATGGCAAATTTTTCCAATTTTGGTTGGATGAAATCTTCTTCCATTTGTTGAATTTCAGGCATCGGAGCTGATTGTAATCGCAGTAACTTGTAGTTTGTTTTTACTATTGGATCTAATTCCATTTTTTCAATCGCTGCCTCCTTACCTTCCAATAATTCTATGATAAATTGACTTGGTTCAGCTTCCTTACCGTCCCCCTTATATTGACTATAGGAAATATTTAAAAATTGTTTTGCCCTTGTGATGGCTACATAAAACAATCTTCTTAATTCCTCTTTATCATCGGCATGCTCCAAACTATTAATCACCGTATCTGGCAAGGAATACCCTGCAGTAGCAGTACTCCGCTTTTTTTCCCAATAGTGGGCATTGGTGCCTGCTAAAAAAACATGTTTAAATTCCAATCCCTTACTACCATGTGTCGTTAATAAATTCACACCCGATTCGTTACCTGTGGTAATTGGTAGCGGTAGTCGGATATCTTCCCTGCGCATTAGTTTTAACATGTCCACAAGGGACGTTAAGTTGAGGCTAGGGTGGCGATGGGTTTCCTCTTTTATAAAATCAAAAAAATGACTTACCATATCTAACTCAAAGCCCTTGTCCTTTCCAGTTAAAACATTTTGAATGATACCTGTGTTTTGCAAAATTTGCTCTACTAAATTTAATAAAGTTACATTGGCTACCTTGCCAATTAAATCTTCTAAAACCTGCATTGCCTTTGCTACTTCAGTAATACCCCCTTCGTTAAATAAACTCGCTTGGGCGTCCTTGGTTTTATCTACCAATACTTTTCTGAAACTGTTATTTGAATTATTATATTTTAATTGATTTGCCTCCACCGTTAAGGTAGCAATAGTAATTGGCGAGATACCCCACCATTTAAAATGTAAAATTTCAAATAATATGTTAGCCCCTTCATTGGGTTGGTCCAACTCACAAGCGATATAGTCTAATATTTTTATGATTTGTTGAATCAATACCTGGTCAAATAAATTAGCAGTTCGCTTGCTATATAATGGAATGCTTTTTTGTTTTAAGAAATGGGTAATTTCTTCGCCATATTTATTTTCCTTATATAATACTGCAATATCCTTTGGTTCGGTACCTTGGGTAACCAATTGATTGATTTGCTCTGCAATGGCAATCATTTCTTCCTGCGGATCATTGTAGCAATAAATGTGGGGTGGATTTTTTATTGCTTGATTAACGGGAAGTGCTGCTTTTAAATTTTTGGATAGCCCCTCCATTTTATTCACCAATCTTTCTTGGTTATTATTGATGAGCAGAGTGGATGCGTCTAAAATAGGCTGGGTGCTGCGGTAGTTGTTTTCTAATACAATGGTTACAATATCATGCTCATATTGCTTTTGCGCATGCATCATATTTTCAACATTGGCGCCTTGGAATCTGAAAATACTTTGGTCGTCATCGCCCACCACAAATAAATTGGGCTGCTCCCAAAAATTAACCAATAATTCAATGAGTTGATTTTGTGTGCCGCTGGTATCCTGGTATTCATCTACTAGTATGTACAAATATTTTTCCTGGTACTGTACCAAGAAGTTTTTATTTTCCTTAAATGTAGTAATGACCCAATTGATCATATCGTCAAAGTCATACCTGCTATGGTCTTTCATGAGTTGTTGGTAAATATCAAAAGCGTTCACGGCAGCTTTTAATTTTTCCATCTTCTCTATCGCTGCATCCACCAAACCTTGTTTCAAATCGCCCGCCTCAAATTGCTTATACTTTTTCTTATATACAAATTCATCTCTTGTAGGAATATCAGTAATATAGCGATCAATTTGTTGCACTAAATAAGCACTACTCCAGCCTTCTTTTTTCATGGTACTAAACAACCTGCTTAGGTTGCTCATTTCATAATAAACATCTCCGCGGTATCTTTTTAATGGATTGTTTTTATCAAATTTATCAATCAGCTTTTTAAGTAACTCAATTTTTTCTAATTCTGAAATTGGATCCAAACTCGGCTTATCAAATAAAGAAAGATTGTCCTGTATGATATCATTACAAAAGGAATGGAAGGTAGAGATGTTTACTTTATAGGCGCTCGCCCCAATAAATCCCACCAATCTTTTGCGCATGGCAATAGCGCCTGCATCCGTATAAGTCAAACACAAAATATTTTCAGGTGCGGTGTCGGTTTCAATTAAAATTTTTCCAATGCGTGCGCCTAAAATTTGCGTTTTACCTGTGCCGGGTCCTGCAATGACCATCACTGGGCCATCAATTGTATCCACCGCCAACTTTTGTTCAGCATTCAATGCGCTATAAACTTCTTCAAATGCTTTTTGTTGCTCGGCTTTACTAATCATAGGATAAAATTAATGGCTTTAAGGGAAATTATTGCAACAAAAACCTTTTTGCTTTGTTATACTTTTATGTCAAAAGTATATTCCATTCACACCGAGCAGTTTATTCCCATTTCATTAGAAGAAGCCTGGGATTTTTTTAGTAGCCCCGCTAATTTAGCCAAAATCACCCCTGCGAAAATGGGGTTTAACATTATCAGTAAACACCATGGTTCTAAAATGTACCCGGGTCAAATCATTGAATACACGGTAAAACCTATTTTAGGAATCCCATTATACTGGATGACCGAAATTACCCATGTACAGGAAGGGGCTTATTTTGTCGATGAGCAACGATTCGGTCCTTATACGATGTGGCATCACCAGCATCACTTTACCGCCGTTCCTGGGGGTGTAAAAATGGAAGATATTGTGCACTATAAAATTCCTTTGGGTTTTTTGGGTGACATTGCACAAGTTATTTTGGTCAAAAAGCAGTTACAAGGCATTTTTGATTTTAGGTTTCAGGCAGTGGCCGAAAAATGGGGTACTTACAAGCCTTAGTAAAATAAATGGGGGTATTTCCAAAATACTTCCCCTATTTGATGGTTTGTATGTTTTATTTTAATGAACTTCGTCCTCAATTTACTTTGATTCATGGCACATACAACCAATGGGCATACCCACAAACTCTCCGTAGCAGGTTTAATAGTTACTTTAGGAATTATTTACGGCGATATTGGAACCTCCCCTTTGTATGTATTCAAAACCATCGTTCATAATAAAATTATTACCGAGCAGTTAGTGTATGGTGCTATATCTTGTGTTTTTTGGACACTGACTTTACAAACTACTTTTAAATATGTATTGTTAACCCTTCGCGCGGACAACAGGGGAGAAGGTGGAATCTTTTCATTGTTTGCACTTATACGTCGTTATGTTAAATGGATTTATATTCCTGCCATATTTGGTGCTGCATTATTATTAGCAGAGGGTATGATAACGCCACCACTTTCTGTATCCTCTGCTATTGAAGCTTTAAAAGATGTAAAAGGACTTGAAACTATTTTTGTACCGGGTAACAATTTGACGGTAGGAATTGTTTTTGCTATTATCTCACTTTTGTTTTTCTTTCAACGTTTCGGTACTAAAATTGTAGGCTTTGCTTTTGGACCAATCATGTTGGTTTGGTTTTCGATGATTTTGATTCTTGGTCTTATTCCTGTTTTGGGAAATATAGCCATCTTAAAATCACTGAATCCTTATTATGCTTATGACTTACTTGCAAATTATCCGCAAGGTTTTTGGTTATTGGGAGCGGTATTTTTATGTACTACAGGGGCTGAAGCATTATATAGTGATTTGGGACATTGCGGGCGTATCAATATTCAAATAAGTTGGATTTTTGTAAAAATTGCTTTGGTATTTAGTTATATGGGTCAAGGGGTTTGGTTAATGCAACATATGGGTCATACGATTGGCGAAATGAATCCTTTTTATGAATTAATGCCACATTGGTTTTTATTAATTGGTATTGGTATTGCCACTTTTGCTACTATTATTGCGAGTCAAGCTTTAATTAGTGGCTCTTTTGCTTTAATTAATGAAGCGATCAGCATGAATTTTTGGCCAAGGGTGACTGTAAAGTTTCCGACCGATCAAAAAGGACAAATTTATATTCCAAGTTTTAATTTGTTGTTATGGTTTGGATGTGTTTCGATGTTATTCTTTTTTAGAGATAGTGAAAGTATGCTGAACGCTTATGGCTTTTCGGTCATATTAACTATGATGATGACTACGGTTTTGATAAATTTTTATTTATTGAATGTTAGAAGATGGAGTCAACCGCTTGTCGCTTTCGTTATCTTGGTTTTTAGTACAGTTGAAATCTCCTTTTTTTTAGCAAATGTTATTAAAATTAAACATGCTTATATCACTTTAGGTTTTTCATTCAGTATCATTTTTGTTATGATGATTTGGCATCGTGCACGAAAAATCACCAATCGTTATTTGGATTTTGTAAAGTTGAAAGATTACTTAGAGTCATTAGCGGAATTGAGTGCGGATAAGGATATGCCTAAATATGCAACGCACTTAGTGTATTTAACCAAGGCTAATAATTATCGTGAAATTGAACATCGTATTATTGATTCTATATTAAATCGCAAACCAAAACGTGCAGATATTTATTGGTTCTTGCATATTGACCGAACCGATTCCCCTTACGGTATGGAATACTCCATCCGTGAATTAGTGGATGACAAAGTAATGCGTGTTGATTTCAAATTAGGATTCAGGATTCAGCCCCGAGTTAATTTGTGCTTTAAAAAAGTAATGCAGGAATTAAATGAATCTCAAGAGTTAGGTATTTATAGTAAATACGAATCATTGAAGAGTAAGGATTTCCATACCGATATTACTTATGTAATTATCGAAAGCTTTTTCTCTATTGAAAACGAGTTAAGCTTTAAGGAGGATTTTATTATGGATGTGTATTTTAATATTAAACAATTAGCGCAAAGTGATCAAAAAGCATTTGGTTTGGATAATGATATGACGGTGGTAGAACATGTACCATTAATCATTAAAGCCAATGAGCAGTCGCTCTTAAAAAGAGTGTACGATTAGTAGTAAAGTTTACGATTTAACTTGAATAGTTTTGTTGTCGGATGTATACATCCAGTAATTAAATATTTATCTGTAGCGCATCCTAATGAACTAAGGCAGTGCTACTAATTTACTTAATTGATTTTGTTTACCAACTGCAACCAGCCAATACTTGTATTTGTTATTTTTCACAATACCCAGTTCGTTTAAATTAAGGGTTTGTGTTGGGGCGTTAATAATTGTTTCCACGGTATAGCTGTCATCCATCTTTTTCAAAATTGCATATTGTTTCACGCCCGTTTTTTGTGCATTGGTAATCCGATATTCATTGTCTGATTTTTTTTCAACTATAGGTGTGGTCATTTGGTATTGCACTAGCCAAGGCATGGTAGGCAATAATGCAGGTTTTTGATAATAGCGTTGTTGTAAACTATCATTCCACCCATTGGCGTTGGAGTTGAAACTTTTACTGCTAAAGTAAATAGAGCCATTGGTGTTGGGTAATGTGCGCACGCGATTTATTTGGTAAGGAATTTCATTTTTATCTTTCCAACCTGCGTTACTTCCTGCGCGGTAGATGCCATGACCTATATATAAATTTTTACCGTAACTGTTTTTATCCCACCAATTAATAATTTCATCATAGTCGGCCAAGGGATGCCCATGCTCCCAATATATTTGTGGTGTCACATAATCAATCCAACCTTTTTCTAGCCACAACAATATATCCGCATACAAATCATCGTAATTGGTTTGTCCTGCTTTGGTATTACTACCTTTTGGATCCACTGATTTGTTTCTCCAAACACCAAATGGGCTGATGCCAAATTGCACGGATGGATTAGCGCTGCGTATGGTGGCGTTTAATTGTTTAATAATGGTGTCACAATTACTACGTCTCCAATCCTCCTTATTTAATCCTCGTTTACTTGTAATATAGGTTGCTTGGTCAGGGAATTCTTTTCCTGCAATACGATATGGATAAAAATAGTCATCCATATGCACTGCGTCAATATCATATCTTTCAACCAAGTCACGTACCACACGATTGGTATGTTTCCAAACCTCAGGTAATCCTGGATTAAAGTATTTTTTATCTCCGTATACTAAAAACCACTCTGGATGAATTTTTGTAATATGGCTTGGGGCTACACTTGATCTGTTGACATTAAATACTGCACGATAGGGATTGATCCATGCGTGAAACTCCATCCCACGGTTATGTGTCTCTTGAATCATAAATGCCAATGGATCATAAAATGGACTCGGCGGCAAGCCTTGCTTTCCCATCAGGTATTCACTCCAAGGCTCCAAAGTGGAAGGATACATGGCATCGCCCGATGGACGCACTTGCATCACAATTGCGTTCATGCCATTTTTTTTATGCATCTCTAATAAAGTAATAAATTCTTTTTTTTGATCTTCATTGCTAAGCCCTCTTTTACTGGGCCAATCTATATTTTCAACAGTGGCTACCCAAACGCCCCTAAATTCAAAAACATTTTTATCTGAAATTTTTGGCTGTGCCTTGGCAAAAAGAAAAAATCCTATAAATAGGATACTTAGTATAACTCGCATGTAAATAATTTTATTATTTTATATTTTTGCTTCCGATGTGGACCTTATTTTATCTAATAGTTGATTAATGGTTTGGGCCTCTTTTTCATCAACGCCCTTTAATACCGCATCAATTTGATCGTTAAATTGATCCAATTTATCTACCAATACCATTCCCTTTTTGGAAATGGTGATATCCACCAATCTTTTGTCTTTTAAGCAAGCATTTTTTTCAACCAAACCTTTGGTAATTAAGCGATCTACAATTCGGCTGGTATCACTCATCTTATCCAACATGCGTTCTCTTATTTTGAGGGTGCTTAATGGACACTCACTTCCGCGCAAAATTCTTAAAATATTATATTGTTGTTGGGTGATTTCTTCATTCGCTAAAATATGTGCAATTTTTTCATTTAACCAATTGGCAGTATAAATGATATTAATGCCCATTTTTTGAAATTCATTTCTGAAACAAGATTGTTGTATGTCTTTTTCAATCCCCATTTTTAAATGTACTTATTTAAAATTATTTAAAAAATCTTTTTCCAACTAACTCAAATAAAGGTAAGGCACATAATGCACCCATTGCGTCAGCCAACATATCTAAAACCTCAAAGCCTCTACTAGGAACGTAGTATTTTTGATAATATTCCATTCCAATGCCATATAGGATACAAATTATTAAGGCAATGGCTTTTGCGCGTGTTGATTTATACCTTTTATCGGTCAACATTTCAAGATGGAAAAATAGGGAGATGGCCAAACTCCCAAAAAGTCCTATATGCACTACCTTATCGGCAAAGGGGAGGGCCATAATTTTAGAAATCCAACTTGTATGATCGTTGAATTCATTACCTGGCAAACTTAATAGAACAAATACAAGTACAAATTCGGCAATGACCCAAACTAAAGTTTTAATTGAATTTGTCATGAGGAGATTAATGCACCAATTGGCTATAAGCTTCACTTGTCAAAAGTTGCGCAACATCATCTGGATTAACCATCGTTACTTTCACCATCCATCCTGCACCATAAGGGTCTGTATTCACTAACTCAGGTTGTCCTGCTAAAGCTGGATTAATTTCACTAATGGTTCCTGCGACTGGTATGAATAAGTCACTAACTGTTTTAACTGCTTCTACCGTTCCAAAAACGGCCTCCGCAGATAATAATTTTCCAACGGTATTAATGTCGATATATACAATATCACCTAGCTCGCCTTGTGCGAAATCGGTAATGCCAATAGTGGCTACATTACCTTCTACTTTAATCCATTCGTGGTCCTTGGTGTATCTTAAATCGGCTGGGAATTGCATATACTTATTTTTAATTGTTGCAAAGATTCATAAAAAACGCTAAAAAAACAATCTACTAGAAATTAATGTTACTAAAATATAATAAAATATGGTCTTTTAAAAAGGCCTCCTGCTCCATTAAGTCCATTGTTGGCTTATTTTTTATTTGCTTAAAGTGTGGCCAGCCTTCCTCATCCTTTCCTTCATTAATATAATAGCCGCTAGGAGATAGAATGGTACAAATAGCGACATGCATCAGGTCCTGCTTTTGTTCCTTGCTTATTTTTTCACGTATAAACCCAGTTTCCTGTAATCCAATCAAAAAAAGAACGGCTTCCACGTCTGGCTTTTTACCAAATTTGTCCATTAATTTTTGCTCTAAAGCCCACCATCTGGTCTGAAAATCGTCTGTGATTGCTGCCATATTTTCCTTTTTTCAAATTATTGAGCAAAGGTAGGGGATATCTAGGCGTAGTACAATGCTTTGATTATCTTTGAAAAAATATTGTTGACATGTTACAGGTAAATTTTTTACGCCAAAATCGCGAATTAGCTAAGGCCAAACTGGCAATTAAGCATTTTGGGCAACCGGAACTAGTGGATACGGCGATTGCATTGGATGATGAAAGAAAGCAATTACAGGCAGCTTTTGATGATACACAATCTAAGGTGAATGCTGCTTCCAAGGAAATTGGTGGATTAATGGCGAAAGGGGAAAAGGACAAGGCAGAATCGCTTAAAAATGATGTTGCAGAATGGAAAAAGCAATTAGATCCCTTAAAGGTGAAAATGGCTGAGGTGGAAACAAGTTTACATAATACCATGGTACAATTTCCAAATTTACCCCATGATATTGTGCCATTGGGAAAAACACCTGAAGAAAATGTATTGGTGAAAGAAGCGGGGGTAAAACCTAATTTACATAAGGAAGCAGTTCCGCATTGGGATTTAATCAAAAAATATAATTTGGTTGACTTTGAAACCGGGGCTAAAATTACAGGGAGTGGTTTTCCATTATATATTGGTAAGGGTGCGAAATTTCAAAGAGTATTGGCACAGTATTTTTTAGATTTTAATACTGCAGCTGGTTATACGGAATATTTACCACCTTTTATGGTGAACGAGGCTTCGGCTTTTGCGACAGGACAATTGCCAGATAAGGAAGGACAGATGTATCACGCGACTGCGGATAATTTTTATTTAATTCCGACTGCTGAAGTTCCTGTAACTAATATTTTTAGAGATACCATTTTAAAAGAATCAGATTTGCCTATAAAAATGACCGCTTATTCTCCTTGTTTTAGAAGAGAGGCTGGAAGTTTTGGAAAAGAGGTAAGAGGTTTGAATCGCGTACACCAATTTGAGAAAGTTGAAATCATTCAAATTGTACCACCTGAAAATAGCGATGATATTTTAAATGAGATGGTCACCCATGTTGAAAATTTATTAATTAGCTTGGGTTTACCTTATCGCATATTAAAATTATGCGGCGGAGATATGGGATTTGCTTCTGCAATTACCTATGATTTTGAAGTGTTTAGTGCTGCGCAACAAATGTGGTTAGAAGTAAGTAGCGTTTCAAATTTCCAAGCATATCAAACTTATCGGATGAAGTGTCGTTATAAAGATGTAGAAGGTAAAACACAGTTTACACATTCATTGAATGGTAGTTCATTGGCTTTGCCAAGAATTTTTGCTGCTATTGTTGAAAATTATCAAACAGAAACAGGCATTGCTTTACCCAAAGTGTTGCAGCCTTATTTTGGCGCTGAAAATTTAGTATAAATTTATTGTGTCGTCCTAAATAAACGATACGGTTTTATAAATCAAAGCCCTCCCCGAATTTTCGGGGAGGGCTTTTTCGATGTAATATTATTTACTGTTCAACTAAGTGAAGCAGCTGATTTTTTTAAGGGTTTAAAAATTACTAAATCGTAATCCGATGGTGTAAGGATGAAATTCAATTCTGCTAAAACCTTTTTCAAACAAATTGGTTAGGCCATAAGATCCGTACAATCTGATTCCGCCAACCCCTAATTCTCCAATGGTCGCGAAACGCCAGTTGTTTAAATTAAAATTACCATCGTGCTTTTGCTTACCTCTTTCGCTACTTATTTGTTTATTTCTTGCATCCACAAGGTATCCAGCACTCATGCCCGCGCTCATATAAAAACTTTTATTACTTTTTGGATCTGATTTAAAATTGAGTTGAAATGGAACTGTTAGGTATTTGGCAAATAATTTATTTTTAGAAAAAGATATATTATCTAAAATCATTTTATTGGGAAGATCATTTCTGAAACTAACGGGTTGTTCTAATCTGAAATTAAACATTTCAAATCCGACACCGTACTTTAAGTTTAATTTGTTTTTGTACAAGCTCACTTTTTGTTGCACGATCCATAAATTAAAATTACTTGACTTGCCATTGATTAATTTTAAATTTTGAGGCTCAATCCCACCTATTGGCGGCATAATACCTGATGGCGGTAGTAAATAATATATGGTGGGTGATTTGTCCTCAAAGTTGGCATAGCCTAAATCAAAGGAGAACCAATTGGTCCTTACATTTCTTACTGGTTTGGGCGATTTGTATATTTTAACACCATCTATATCGCCTTTCACCCATCCTTTATTAAAGCGTGTATGGCTATTTTCATCAATGACCACTTTGTAGCGACCCAATTGTAAGGTGTCCGCATTGGCTGCGATAATGGGTGTTTGGTTTTTGTAATTTGTGTTTGTATTGTTACCGGACCCCTTAACGATCATGATATTACCAATGGTAATGGTATCAGCGGAAATGAATATACTATCCGATGATTTTACAATAGTATCTGCTTTTAAAGGGTTGGTTTTATGGGCACTGGTGTCCGCTTGTGCATTTACGATTCCATAACAGATCATCGAAAGAAGGAGTAATTTTACTTTTTTCATTTTATTTATATTTATCATTTTCGGGTTTGGTTCTTTTAAATAGGGTAGTAATTTTTCGACTGAGCTCTCTGAATTTTGCGCCATCAATTTCTATGTTGGCAATATTAATACTACGTTCTTCCTCATCAGTATCAATATTGCTGTATTGCACCTGGATGGGTGTAATAATCGCCTCCATATTATTTTTCGCTTCCTGATTTATATTTGAAACAGTTGTTGGGAGCATTTCCATGGGTAAAGCAGCTGTTTCATTCATCATTTGCGTATTTATTGCTGCATTAGGTACTAATGCGATTGCTGCATCATTATTTGTCTCAGTAAAAGTTTTATTAGCTAAGGAATTTAAGTTGCTATTTGCGTTTTGATTTTGGGCTTGCGCGCTAATGGGTACAATTGGCGACAGTGCTTCTTTTTTTATTTTATTTAAAGCAATTGAATTTTCAGTAGCCTTGATGTCAGCGACATTATTTGTTTCAGTAACTGCTGACTTATTTAATTCAGTTTTTACTCCAATATTTTTGGTAAAGGAGGGTGCCTCTTGTTTATTTTCCGCATTAAATAGGCTAAACCCAATCACTACAATCAATATTGCCGCAACCGATGCCCATCGTTTAAAACTAGTAGTTGCCCATAAAGGCTTTATTTGTGCTGACTTTTTATATAAGCTATTTTTAAAATTTGGATCTATCTCTATGGTTGTGGGCGGAGTAATAAAAGTGGCCTGCCATTGCTTTACATTGGATTGTAAATAAATATTCGTGGATATTTCACTTTCAAAACTTTCTTTTTCTTCCTTGGTCATTTCATTTTCCAGATAGGCAATGCACTGTTCATCCTGCTCGCTCAATTTGTATAATGAAAATTTATTTTCGTAAATAATATTATCTGGACTGAGCTTAATTTGTTGTAATTCCTGCAACTTGTTTGCATAATTCGGGTGCTGCATAATAAAGTCACTTACTTCAGCCCTTTCCGTTGCGGAAAGTTCATTATCAATATACATCAAAAAATAATGCTCGTAATTATGTTGGTTAATTTTCATTGTTACGCATTTACTTTTTCGAGTTCCAATAATTTAGTCTTTAAAAATAACCTAGCACGATGCAAATAAACTTTCACTTGACTCTCTGATAAGTTCGTAATTTCTCCAATCTCTTTATAGGAGTATCCCTCATAATCTTTTAACAATACCAAACTTTTTTGCGTAGGGTTAAGTTGATTAATAGCGCTTAATAAATTTTGTTTTAATTCGGAACTTGTTTGGTGCGTCACCTGATCCACTTCCATATACTCGTTCGTCGTAGGTTTTTTATTTTCCTTTCGAATCACATCAATCATTTGATGGTAGGCGACCGTATACAAATAGGACTTTGCTTTGAGTGGGGTTACATGTTCCCGGTTTACCCATAGTTTTTCAAAGGCAGATTGCACAATATCTTCTGCATCTTGGGTGCTTCTGAGATTTTTTAAAATAAATCGGTACACCCCATTGGAATGTTTGTCTACACAATAATTATAATCCAGTTCAGTCATGATGGGGCATTGAGCGTTATAATCCTATAACGAACTCCTTGTAAAAAAGTTACATTCAACCTAGATCCAAACTTTAATAATCAATTACCTGCTCCATGATACCAGCGGGTAATTCACGCCATTCGTATTGTTGGTTTCTTAATTGTGGCTCAAAACCAGCTTCGGCAATGGCTTCCTGTATGGATTTATAGGTAAAGCGGTGGGGTGCACCTGCTGCACTTACTACATTTTCCTCCAACATAATACTACCAAAATCATTGGCGCCTGCTTCCAAACAAACCTGCGCTGTTGCTTTACCCACGGTTAACCAACTTGCTTGAATATTTTTAATATTAGGAAGCATAATTCTACTTATTGCAATCATGCGGATATACTCTTCGGTAGTGGTTAAATTATGTACGCCTCTAATTTTGGTAAGTAAGGTATCTACATCTTGGAAGGTCCAAGGAATAAATGCCAAAAATCCTTTTGCGTTGGCTGGTTTTTTATCTTGTACTTCACGAATGCGAACCAAATGGATAAATCTTTCTTCTAAGGTTTCAACATGACCAAACATCATGGTTGCACTTGATGTAATATTTAATTGGTGTGCTGCCGCCATAACATCTAACCACTCATCGGCACCACATTTTCCATTAGACACTAATTTACGAACACGGTCCACTAAAATTTCAGCGCCGGCACCTGGGAGTGAATCCATACCTGCTGCTACTAATGCTTTTAGAACATCGGTATGACTCATTTTTTCCAGTTTTGCAATATGTGCAATTTCTGGGGGTCCTAAAGTGTGTAATTTAATGGTTGGGAATTCAGATTTTATTTGACTGAAAATTCCAGTATAAAAAGCCAAGCCTAATTCGGGATGATGTCCTCCTTGTAATAATAATTGGTCTCCGCCCCAAGCGAGTGTTTCTTTAATTTTTACACGGTAAGTATCCATATCAGTAATGTATGCTTCGGCATGTCCTGGGATTCTGTAAAAATTACAAAACTTACAATTCGCGATACAAACATTGGTGGTATTTAAATTACGGTCAATTTGCCAAGTCACTTTTCCGTGGGGCACCTGCTTTTTTCTTAATTCATTCGCAATATGACTTAGTTCATTCAGCGGTGCATTTTCAAATAAAAACATACCTTCTTCCTTTGTCAAATGTTCAAAGTTTAAGGCGCGTTCGTATAGTGTTTCTAACTTCATATCCATTCTATTATTATGGCACAAAGTTACAGTATAAAATAAACGGGTTGCAGTAAATCCCCAATTTTTCCCTATTTCCTGTCTTCTTGTTCAACAAAACGGGGTATTTAAAATAAAATTCTGGAATAGGTATTAGAAAAGGAACTATTGTACTTATTAAGTAATTTCGTACTCTTTATGATACAATTTGACAAATTCGAACTAGACAATGGCCTAAAAGTTATTGTTCATCAGGATACCAGCACGCCTATGGCGGTGGTGAATGTGCTATATAATGTGGGTGCAAAAGATGAGGATCCTCAAAAAACAGGGTTTGCCCATTTATTTGAGCATTTGATGTTTGGCGGAAGTATTAATATTCCTATCTACGATGAACCTTTGCAAAGAGCAGGTGGTGAAAACAATGCCTATACCACCAATGATTTAACCAATTATTATTGTCAAATTCCAGCAGAAAATATCGAAACAGCTTTTTGGTTGGAAAGTGATCGTATGTTGTCGTTAGCCTTTAGCGAAAAAAGTTTGGAAGTACAACGTAAGGTGGTATGTGAGGAATTCAAAGAACATTATATCAATAAGCCTTATGGTGATGCTTGGCATAAAATGCGTACGCTAGCCTATACGAATCATCCTTATCGCTGGATGACTATTGGCGCATCGTTGGAACATGTGGAGCAAGCAAAAATGCAAGATGTAAAGGATTTCTTCTTTAAATTTTATCGTCCGAATAATGCCATATTAGTCGTTACTGGAAATGTGACCACAGAACAAGTAAAGCAATTGGCAGAAAAATGGTTTGGCCCAATTACTGCTGGGGCTCCATATGAAAGAAATTTACCGATGGAACCGGTGCAACATAAAAGTAGGTTTCAAGATGTACGTGCAGATGTGCCATTGGATATGTTAATGATGACCTGGCATATGGGCGGACGTTTGGATGAAAATTATCATGCCACAGATTTAATGACCGATGTAATTGGCGGTGGTGCCACTTCAAGATTATATGAGCAATTAATAAAAGTGAAACAAATTTTTTCTTCTATTGATTGTTATCACTTTGGTACGATTGATCCAGGCTTGGTGGTGATTGAAGGAAAGTTGGTCAAGGGAATTACCATGTCGGTTGCTGAAAAAGCAGTGTTGGATGAAATTGAATTAATTAAAAACACCATGATGCCGACCCATGAAGTTCAAAAAGTAATTAATAAAACGGAAAGTTTAATTTGTTTTGAAGATATGAGTATCATGAATCGTGCCCATAGCTTGGCATATTATGAATTATTGGGAGATGCTGGTTTGATGAATCAGGAGTTGGTGAAATACCAAAAGGTGACGCCTGAATTAATACAACAAACAGCACAACAAATTTTTCAGGACACCAATCGTAATACTTTATATTATTATAGTAAATCATAAAATCATGGCATTAGATCGAAATATTGCTCCTGTAATCAAAGATGCTATTGATTTTGACATTAAGTTAAAACCTTATCAGCATTTTGTTTTAGACAACAAGGTGGAAGTGTATACCTATGAAGGGGGCGCGGAACAAGTGATGCTCATGGATATGGTATTTTTTGCCGGTAATTCCTATGAGGATAAAAACTGGGTAGCAGCTGCTACAAATTTTTTATTAAAAAATGGAACCACGAAAAAAAATGCTTTTGAAATTAACGAGGCCTTTGAATTTTATGGTGCGCATTTAAGCAGAAACTGTTACAATGAAACGGCAACGATTGCTTTACATTGTTTGACCAAATATTTCAAGGAAGTGATTCCGGTAGTGAGTGAATTAATATCCGAAGCCAATTTTCCAGAAAAAGAATTACAAATCTATCAGCAAAATTTAATTCAACGATTATCACTTAATTTAAAGAAGAGTGATTTTATCGCGAATCGTTTTATTGATGAATACTTATTTGGTATTGATCATCCTTATGGTAAATATGCGATGCAGGAAGATTATAAGAATGTAACATTGGCCGATTTAACTGCTTTTTATGACACTTATTACAAGCATGGCAAGTGTATTATTTTTATGGCAGGTAAATTTCCAAGCGATATGCAGGAACTATTAAATAAGCATATTGGTCAGTTGCCATTAAATAAAAAGGTAATCGCAGATGTCAAACATCCTATCGTTTCCGCTGCACAAAAGCAGTACAGTGTCGTGAATGATGCATCATCGGTACAAGGATCTATTCGAATTGCACGACATTTTCCTAATCGCCATCATCCTGATTTTGCACCTACACAGGTGTTGAATAATATTTTTGGTGGATTTTTTGGTTCTCGTTTAATGCGCAATATTAGAGAAGATAAGGGTTACACCTATGGCATACATAGTTATATACAAAATCATGTGCAACAATGTGCTTGGATGATCAGCACGGATGCAGGAAAGGATGTTTGTAAACCAACGATTGAAGAAGTGTATAAGGAGATGAAAATTTTGAGAGAAGAATTAGTAAGTGAAGACGAATTAAAATTGGTTAAAAATTATGTGTTGGGCGGGTTGTTGGGTGATTTGGATGGTCCGTTTCAAATTATCGCTAGATGGAAATCCTATATTTTAAATGATTTAACCGATGCCTACTTTTACAATACCATTGATGTTGTCAAATCAATTCAGCCAGAACAGCTAAAAACCTTGGCGGAACAATACCTGAAACCGGAGGATTTTTATGAATTAGTGGTGTATTAATCTACCATTTATCATTTTCTAGGAACGCTTAACCATTTTATTATTTTATAATAACCTGATTATCAACTATTTGAATTTTTATATTGATATTTTATAGTACTATGTATTGCATAGTACTATAAAATTGTATAGTTTTGTGCTTCAATCAGAAACTTATGGATATTCAAAACACACAAAGTCAAATGCGCAAGGGCGTTTTGGAGTTTTGCATATTGTCCATCATTCAACAAGGCGAGGTTTATCCGAGTGATATTGTTGAGAAAATGAAACAGGCCAATTTGCATATTCTTGAAGGAACCTTGTACCCATTATTGACGCGTTTAAAAAATGCAGGATTATTAAATTATCGTTGGGTGGAAAGTGTCACAGGCCCACCAAGAAAATATTTTGTAATGACCGAGGAAGGCAACGCGGCATTTGCTACTTTATTAAATACCTGGAATGAAATGACAGGTTCCGTTCAAGCACTCATTCAAAATACCAACCCCATTGCTTCATCAGAAACGAACCAAGTTTCTTAAATTATAATACTATGAACAAAGTAATCAATATCAATTTTCAAGGTCGTATTCTTCCAATAGAAGAAGAAGCGTATGAAATGTTGAAACAATATATAGCGTCACTTCGTACTTATTTTGCAAACGAAGAAGGCCGTGACGAAATTATAAATGACATTGAATGTCGTGTTGCAGAATTATGCGACGACCAATTAAAGAAGGGAACAGTATGCATCACCGAGGAGCATATTAATTTAATTATTGCTAGCATTGGACGTCCTGCCGATTTTGAAGCACAAGATGGCTTTGAAGCAAGTGCAGGTGCTAGTTCAAGTACTAGTCAACAACAAACGTATACGGCTTATACTAACGAACCTACCTATAATAAACATTTGTACCGTGACGAGAGTAACAAAGTATTAGGGGGTGTATGTAGTGGTATTGCTAATTATTTTAATGTTGACCCACTAGTAGTGCGTATTCTTTGGATTTTATTAGCGGGTGTGAATATATTGGCCTATTTGATTTTATGGATTGCGGTACCTAGTTCTTCTGTTAAAGAAGTGGGCGGTGTGAAAAAAAGATTATTCCGAGACATCGATCATAAAATAATTGGAGGTGTTTGTGCAGGGTTATCCAAATATTTTGGCGTTAAAGTAAGGGTTGTTAGAATCTTATTTGTAATCCCTAGTATTATACTCCTTATTAATTGGAACCATTTTCATTTATTCCAATTTTGGGAATTTGCCGACTTTCCTAATTTCATGGGATTGACATTTAGCCCTGGGGTAGTTTTTGTATACATTGTTTTATGGTTGGTTTTGCCAGAAGCAAGAACTAGTGCCGAAAAATTAGAAATGGTAGGAGAGAAAGTGGATATCAATAGTATTAAAAATACTATTCAAACCGATATGGAAGGTTTTGGCAAGAGAGCACAATCTTGGGGTAATTCTTTTGATAAATATAAAAAATCAGCAGGAGAAAGTACAACTGGAAATAATACCGGGGACGCGTCTACTAATTATAAGAGCAATGACGAATCAACTTTAGATCAAAGAAAAGGCTGTATGTATTACTTTGGCAGAACGGTTACTGTTTTAATGAAGGCCTTTGTTTATTTTATTCTTGGCATCATTATTATTTCTGTATTAGCTGCTTTATTTGGAGTTGGTATTGCAACAACAGGGTTATTACCATTGAGGAAATTTATTTTGGAAGAAGGTGCTCAGACAGGTTATTTAATTGGGGCCATTTTATTATTCATTTGGGTGCCAGTTGTAGGGATTGTAACTTCTATTATTCGCAAAATTGCTGGGTTTAAAAATGCAAATATTTGGATCAGGTCTAGTTTTTGGGCTTTATGGATTCTGGGATGGGTAATGGTAACGATGTTTTTGTCTAGCTTAACTAAAAGCTTCTCAAGACGCAATGAGCCAGTTGAAAAAGTATTGAGTTTGGCGAATCCTTCGGTGGACTACCTAGAAGTTACTGCGTCACCTAAAATGAAATACTACCAACAAAGATGGTTTAATATTGAGCCTTTTCAAGTTTATGACGAAGACACGGTTCGGGTGAGAAATTTAAAAATCAGGATTGTTCAATCAAAGACGGACAGTTTTGAAGTGAAATATGTAACCATGAGTAATGGTAAATCTATTGCTGAGGCAAATAAACTTGCAGAAAAAATAAATTTTTCCGTATTGCAGTTAGATAGCTTATTATTTCTTGATCGAGGAATAGCAATTACAAAAACTGATAAATTCAGGAATCAGCATGTGATTATGACAATTGCAGTACCCATTGGCAAGCGTTTTAAAATCACCAATAAGGGTTGGTCTCAAACTAATATTAAAGTAAATCGTACAGGTATTCATTCCGAAACCATGAGTGATTTTGGTAACGACACTTGGGTGGATGAATGGGATGAAAATTGGGACAGTGAATCTTTTTCTTATGACCGTGGTGTGGAATATAAAATGACCGCAACTGGCCTAGAGAAACTAGGAAGGGCTGATGGGGAAGAAGAAAACACTGACTCAAACAACGATAATCCTGATGAAATTCAGCAACAATTACAAGAGTTAAAAGAAGAACGCAAGCGTTTAGAAAATGACTTGGAAAAATCGAGAGAAGAAAAGCTGAACGAGAAAATAAAGAAAATAGATCGTGCTTTAGAAAAGAAAATAGAAGAAAAAATAGAAAAGAAAATCGATAAAAAAAGCATTTCAACGGTGGCTGTTGTTACTCAAGCAGCTACCAGTTTAGGCGAATTACATTATGTACTTGATCGCTTTATTTATTAGGCTTGGTTTTAAAAGGATGATTTTGATTTATGCGCTCCTTCTTGAAAAGATGGGGCGCATTTTTGTAATCGGTTTTGGTTATCTTTGGCAAAAATCACAACAGATGAGCGAAATATTAAACACCCCCTTTACGCACAAACATATTGCCTTAGGAGCTAAAATGGCCCCATTTGCTGGATACAATATGCCCATTAGTTACACAGGTATTAATGATGAGCATGCTGCTGTTCGCAATGCTGCTGGTGTTTTTGATGTAAGTCATATGGGGGAGTTTATCTTAAGGGGTGCGGATGCACTTGATTTAATTCAAAGGGTAACCACTAATGACGCTTCTGTTTTAGAAAATGGGAAAGCGCAATACAGTTGTTTGCCAAATGCAACAGGGGGTATCGTGGATGATTTATTAGTATACTGTGTTGAAAAAAACAAAGTATATATGTTAGTGGTGAATGCATCTAACATTGAAAAAGATTGGAATTGGATAGTACAACATAATACGAAGGGTGTTGAAATGCATAATATCAGCCCTAAAACTGCTTTGTTAGCAGTGCAAGGTCCTAAGGCAGCACAAATAGTTCAAAAGCTCACTTCCATCGATGTATTAAATATGCCTTATTATAGTTTTGCCAAAGGGGAATTATTGGGTATTGATAATGTATTAATTAGCGCAACAGGTTATACGGGTGCAGGAGGCGTTGAAATTTATTTTGAAGATTTAGCTGATAATGCAAATAAAATTTGGGATGCTCTATTTGAAGCGGGTGCTGAATTTGGCATTAAACCCATTGGCTTAGGTGCACGTGATACTTTGCGTTTAGAAATGGGATTTTGTTTGTATGGCAATGATATTGATGATACGACTAGCCCTTTAGAAGCAGGTCTGGGTTGGATTACAAAGTTTACAAAACCGTTTACGAATTCAGTGGCTTTGGCCGAGCAAAAAGCAAATGGGGTCAATAAAAAATTAGTGGGTTTTGAAATGATTGACCGTGGTATACCACGTCATTACTATATTATTAAAGATGCATCAGGGAATGAGATTGGTTCAGTCACTTCAGGAACACAAGCCCCAAGTTTGGGTAAAGGAATTGGCATTGGTTATGTGCAATCTACTTTTGCAAAAATTGATACTGAAATTTATATTGATATTCGCAATACATTAGTAAAAGCGAAAGTGGTGAAGTTTCCTTTTAAATAATTCCTTGGTTAAGGTAGTGGTTTATTTGTACCTGTTTTTTATGGTGTAAATACATGATTTTGATATTGCTTGTTATTGCATTTTTGTGCCTTAACAAAATATCATGTATTATGAAAGCAATTAAAAATCGAGTTCAGTTAATGGGCTATTTGGGTGCAGATCCTGAAATTAAAATTTTTGAAGAAACAAAAAAATTGGCCCATATCAGGTTAGCAGTGAATGATCGTTATAAAAATGCCAAAGGGGAGTGGGTGGATGAAACCCAATGGTTTAACTTGGTCGCCTGGTCCAAGCTTGCAGTGTATGCTGAAAAATATTTAATCAAAGGAATTGAAGTTGCTGTTGAAGGACGACTTATTAATAAGTCCTATACAGACAAAAATTTAGTGAAACGATTCAGCACCGATATTCATCTTTCTGAAATATTAATCTTAACCAAGAAAAAAGAGCTTGTATAAGCATCCTCCATTTTGTATATTTGTGGTGTTATGGCGAACCAAAAAATAAAACCCAATTTACATACTGTATTAACTCCTCAGTTGCTTGATTTATATGAAATTAAAGATAGCATTGTTGTCATCATAGATGTGTTTAGGGCAACCTCCACCATGGCTACTGCTTTATATAATGGTGCAAGAAAAATCATTCCAGTGGATTCCCCCGAATTGTGCATTGAAATGGGTAAGCAAACTGGCGGAGTTACTGCAGGGGAGCGGGATGGTAAAATTATTCCAGGTTTGTCCTATGGTAATTCCCCTTCTGAATATCCAAGATCATTTATAGAAAATAAAGTTTTAGTCATAACTACAACCAATGGTACTAAGCTTTTGCATATGGCATTAAAGCAAGGGGCAAAAGATATTATCACAGGTTCCTTTCCTAATATTTCAGCCGTAGCTGATTATTTAGTAAAACAGGGAGCGCCCGTGATTTTAGGTTGTTCAGGTTGGAAAAACAGGTTTAATATTGAGGATACCCTTTTTGCTGGGGCAATCATTGAACAAATTAAGGACCATTTTACCATACATTGTGACAGCAGTTTTATGGCGAATCAATTGTACAACCAACACAAGGATAATTTAACGCAATATATTAAGACCACAACCCATTGGCATCGTTTGGCTGCTTATGGACTGGAGGCCGACATGTTGTATTGTATTTCTAAGGATACCGCCCCTTCTTTGCCCATCTATAAAGACGGCGCCTTAGTAAATGGGCTCTAAATAGCTCATTTTCAGCTATTTTATGAAATTGGGTGATGAACTTAGCTAGCAAAACCGTACATTTGCAGATTGCCCTTTTTGAAGGGTTATTTGTATCATTATGGCATTACCCTATTTAGTTAAACATATTTATAGTTACGGAACCGAAGAAGTGATTCGTAGAGGCAAAAAGATTTTTGCTTTAAAGAACATCGAATTGGTCAAATTTGATCCTTTAATTGGAAGTATCCATTGTAGGGTGAAAGATGATGGCTATAGTACCTATTATAAGGTAACCATCGAGAATTTTAAAAACCCCAACACCCTATCTTTAAGATGCGGATGTCCTTATAATTTATCTGAGGTTTGTAGGCATAAAGCAGCTGCTTTATTCCAAATACAAGACATGTTGGATAAGAATCTGTTGGATTACAAGCCTGCTTCCTACAAAACAACGCATACCCAACTTCGCGCGAAAAGCTTGGATCTTAAAACCATCCGAATGCTTTGTTCAAAAGCAACTTTTGAAAAAGCAGAAGTGACTTTAAAATCCATCAGACCACATATTATTTCGAGTGAAAATGAACGTGTAGTTGCAGAAATGGATGTCGCAGGCAAAACACATATGATGATTATTCAAAAAAATGAAGAACGTTTTTTTGATACTTCCTGTGATTGTTTGTCTGAGACGGAGTATCCTTTATGTGTACATAAAACGGTGCTATTATTGCAGTTGTTTCAATTAAAGGGATCTGATTATTTTGAAACGATTCGTAATTGGGATCGTGAAAAAAACAAACTATTGGCTTTATATGGTTATAGTTTAGAAGACGATACCAGGGATAAATTTGAATTTATATATCATGATGGGAAGCCGTTTTTAAAAGTATTGGATCCAAATATTAAAAAAATTAATGAGGAACCAAGTCGAGTAACGTTTAAGCGTCCATTAGGAAACGATTGGGATATTGAAGAACTAGAAGATCCAAAGGATGCACCGCAAAAAACGATTGAGCGATTGGGGCTTGTCATGCAACATCATCCTACGGAATATCCATTTATTCATTTCAATGTAATTAAGGGGGAAGTGAATGAACAAGGAACTTCCTATGTGGGGAAAGTTGAAAAATTAGATATTGCAAAGTTTGTCATTCCGGATGAAATTAAAGAAGAGGATAAGTTATTGCTTCAGTTGGTGCGTAAATTGCAAACTGCAGAATTAACAAAGTACATCAATAAAAATTCACCCTTTGGTGGCATTTGGGATACCGTCATTCATGCAGATGAATCAAGTTTGTCTGAGGATACCAAGGGGCATATTCAGGAATATTTGCATCCTAAGATTGAAAAATTATGGAAGGACTTATCGGAACATCCTTTTAGCTTTTTTATTCCGCACAATAAACCTTTCACCACTGCTAACTTGCAAAAAGCGGAATTAGTTTTTGCGAATATTCAACCAGGATTTAAGGTAGAGAAGGAAGCGGATCGTTATCTTGTTTATGCGCATGTGATTTTGCCTGATGGCATTATTCCAGTGGAAGAAAATCATGCAAAATCGCACTTCATCTTTCAATATCATCACCAATTCTTTTGCTGGAAATCAAAAGAAGATGTGACTTGGGTGGAACAATTTTTACCCTCCGGTTGTCATGAAATAACACTCGAAGCATGGCCTAGTTATTTACAAAATACTTTGTTGCCTTTATCCAAGCAATACAAGGTTGAATTAGGTAATGTAGCGCAAGTGAAATTAAGGGGGGTGAAACCTTCCTTACAAATTTTCTTAAAAGAAGATTCCCAATTTTTACATTTTGAACCTTTGTTTGTTTATAATGATATTATTGTTCACAAAGAGGATGGCCCATCGGTGATCCAACAAGTGGGGGATAAAATTGTCATACTAGAAAGAGACCTAGCTGCAGAGCGAACTTTAATGAATGATATCGAACAATTACATTCTGGATTTATACGATTTAACCAAGGCAATGTATTGTCCCTTAAAGGCGCCGAAGTGTTAAAAAATAATTGGTTTTTTCTATTCATAGATACTTTAAGAGAAAAACAAATACCGTTATTTGGTACAGAAACATTAAAGCAATTTAAGTTTAACACGGCTAAGCCATCCACCAGGTTATATATTAGTAGTAATACGGATTGGTTTGATGCCAAGGTTGATATATCATTTGGTGATCAAAAAGTGAGCGTTCAGGATATCAAAAATATGCTAGCCAATAAGCAACAGTTTGTTCCTTTAAAGGATGGTAGTTTAGGGTTGTTGCCTGAAAAATGGTTAAATAAATATTCCTTACTATTTAAAGTGGGAGAAGGGAAAACAGATAATCTTAAATTAAGCAAGTATCATTTTTCAATACTTGATGATTTATACCAACAAAGAGATGAGGAAGAATTAATTTTTCAATTAGAAGGGAAGTACGAAAAAATCAGAGAGCGTTATGCGATAACTGATATTGCGCCACCAGCGCATTTGTCACCCATCTTACGACCATACCAAGTGAGTGGATTTCAGTGGTTAAATTATTTGCATGATGTGCAATGGGGTGGTATTTTGGCAGATGATATGGGTTTGGGAAAAACAATTCAAACCTTATCTTTCTTGCAGCACTTGAAAGAAAAAAATGGCAAATTAGTGGCATTAGTTGTTTGCCCAACCACCTTATTATACAACTGGCAAAATGAATTAAAGAAGTTCACGCCTACTTTAACTTATCAAATTCATCATGGTGGTACGCGTAGTCGCAAACAAGTAGTGAAGGAGGAAATTGAAGTTATTATTACGACCTATGGTACGCTGAGAAGTGATATTAAAATGTTTGTGGAGGTTGATTTTGATTATGTGATTTTAGATGAAAGTCAGGCAATTAAAAATCCATCAAGTAAAGTAACAAAGGCGGCTTGTTTATTGAAGGCAAAAAATAAATTGTGTTTAAGTGGTACGCCATTGCAAAACAACACTTTTGATATTTATGCGCAAATGAATTTCTTAAACCCAGGTATGTTGGGTTCGATTGAATACTTTAAGCATAATTTTTCAATGCCTATTGATAAATTTGATGAGAAGGAACAAAAGGAACATTTAAGAAAAACAGTTTTCCCATTCATATTAAGACGTACCAAGGAGCAGGTGGCAAAGGATTTACCAGAAAAACAAGAAATGGTATTGTATTGCGAAATGGGGGATGAACAAAGAAAAATTTATGAAGCTTATCGTAATGATTACAGAGATAAGTTGATTGGTATGGTAGAAGAAAAAGGAATCCAAAAATCGCAACTATCCATCTTGCAAGGTTTAATGAAGTTGCGTCAAATTTGTGACAGCCCTGCTATTTTAAAAGAGGAAAATTATCCGAATGCCTCTGTTAAGCTAGATGAACTTACGCGTGAAATTGCTGAAAATATTGGTGGGCATAAGGCATTGGTTTTCTCGCAATTTTTAGGCATGCTTGCTTTAATTAAAGAGCAGCTCACGAAGATGGGGATTGACTATGAGTATTTTGATGGAAGTAGTTCTATTCAGGAAAGAGAGCGTGCGATTGAACGTTTTCAAAATGATGATAATTGCAGGGTATTCTTAATTTCATTAAAAGCGGGAGGTGTAGGTCTAAACTTAACTGCAGCTGATTATGTATACATTGTTGATCCTTGGTGGAATCCAGCAGTTGAGCAACAAGCAATTGACCGAACACACCGTATTGGTCAAACAAAAAATATTTTTGCGTATCGTATGATTTGTAATGATACCGTAGAGGATAAGATATTAAAACTCCAGGATCGCAAACGCTCCTTAGCGAAGGATTTGATTTCAGATGAGGATGGTTTTGTAAAATCTTTAACCAAAGACGATATTGCCTATCTGTTTAGTTAGGCCTTTACATGCGCCGTTTTATAAGCCAGCTTTTCGCTTATTTTTTTATTATATTTAGACTGCAAAGTTTAATTATGAAAAAATATAAGTTATTATTTTCTGCACTATTTTTTGTATTTGCAAGTGTAGCGCAGGAACCCATAAAATATCATACTATTCAAGGACTTACCATTCTAGGAAGGCCTTTCCCAAATCAAACTACTTATCGTCGGTTCCCAGATAGTTTGGAATCCTTATTACGAAAACCAGTTTGGCAATTCAGTACCCACTCTACAGGTATTGCTATTTATTTTGAATCCAATGCAAAACAAATAAGTGCAAAATGGAAAACCGGAGATAAAGCAAGTTATCCGCATGTGGCGGCTACACTTGTTAAGGGGGTTGATTTATATGCATTAGATAATCATCAATGGTATTATGTGGGAATCGGTAAGCCCAATAATCCAATATATCAAGAGGCGTCAATTATTAAAGGACTTGATGGTGGTGTTAAACAATTTTTAATGTACCTCCCTGATTACGAAACAACTGATTCATTATTATTGGGAATAGATTCAGCTGCAATGATTCAAAATGTAACTAGTTCTGTTTTTGCAAATAAAAAACCGATTGTATTTTACGGTACGAGTATTGTGCAGGGCGCTTCGGCAATGCGCAGCGGGATGGCTTATCCAGCAATCATTGAACGGGGGCTACAAAGGGAAACTATTAATTTAGGATTTAGCGGGAATGGGCTGTTGGATTCCATGTTGGCCGTCATAATGTCTAACATTGATGCAGCTTGTTATGTAATTGATTGTGGTCCAAATTTAACACCAGCAATGGCTGCTGAGCGGACCTTGCCATTTTTAAAATTACTTCGACAAAACAAACCTACTACTCCGATACTTTTAGTTGAACAAATAGATTATCCCTTTGCGCGTTTTGTATCTAGCATGGATGAAAAAATTAAATTAGTAAACCAGCATTTTAATAAAGCGTATACTACTTTAAAAAATGAGGGGGATAAAAATATTTACTACTTGCCTTCCAAAGGCCTTATTGGCAATGATGGAGAAGGTACCGTAGACGGTGTTCATTTAACTGACCTTGGATTTTATAGAATGGCGAATGCAATTAAAAAAAAGCTACAAACTATTTTAAAATAATTTGTAGCTAAAGTAATTTATATAGGATGTATTTATAAATTCAGCGAATATTGTTTCGCTGCACTCATTGCCTAACTAAAGCAAATAAATACTCAATGCTTAATTATTTATTCAATTCTGCTGCTGCAATATTCGCTTCGGGATTTTTTAAAAATTCCGCTTTACATTCAGAAGCACAGAACCCGATTACTTTATTTTTATAATGTGCTGTATCACTTACACCTGCCGTTACGGGCATTCCACAAGTAGGATCTTTTTTGTTGTCCAAAATTTTAACATCATATGTTTTTTCGCTTGCAGTATCTGTAGTCATTGCAGCTATCGTATCGATAGCAGTTGCAGTACTTGCTTGATTATTCGTCTCGTTGCCACAAGCAATTAAGAACAAGCTTACACTAATGATGAAAGGAATGATTGGTTTTCTCATGATGTTTGAATTAGATTTCTAATTGTACAAAATTACACCTCAAAAGCCTTACTTAGAAACTAACAGCTATTCATTTACTGGACAATCGTTCTATATATGGGGCAAAAGGCAAGTTTTTAAGTCAAAAGGGGCCTATTTATCTAATTATTTTATATTTTTACACCTCATTCCTTAAACAAGGATCTTATTAAATGAAACAGGCGAAACAACATACCCTTTTTACAAGTGCTAATAATGCACCTGTTCCTGTTTTGAACAGAATTAGGACAATGAACTTTCCAAGATTGGATAAGTTCTTTTTCCGACGTGGATTCTGATAGGACGAGCAATTGGCAGTTGCCCCTATCAGTGGAAAAATCCCCGACATATTCATTTCTATAGCCAAAACTGTTCCTTCATTTAAACTAATTTACATCATTGGAACCTAACATTATAGTTCGAATAGCCGATAGTGGGGATACTGTGTATGCAGAAACCATCACCGACGAAATGGCATCTTCTGCTCAAGCGCGTGGCACAGGTATTGCCAGAAGAAGCCCAGAATATGTATCCCAAAAAATTCAGGAAGGTAAAGCGGTCATCGCTGTTACCGCTACTGGCGAATGGGTTGGTTTTTGTTATATTGAAGCGTGGCAACATGGTCAATTCGTAGCAAACAGTGGGTTGATTGTAGCCCCAGCATATCGGAAAACAGGTATTGCGAAAAAAATTAAGCATACCATTTTTCAACTATCCAGAGACAAGTATCCTAATTCAAAGCTTTTCGGATTAACGACTGGATTAGCGGTGATGAAAATAAACAGCGAGTTGGGCTATGAGCCAGTTACCTATAGTGAATTAACGGATGATGAAGAATTTTGGGCCGGCTGTAAAAGTTGTGTGAATTATGATATTTTAATGAGCAAGGATCGAAAAAATTGTATGTGTACGGCTATGTTATATGAACCTAAACAGGAAACAAGCAAACAAGAATCGGTTGGGGAAGTTTCGAGTAAAAATGAAGCACCAAATTTATTTAAGAAAATGGATGGCAGTAAATTATTAAGCTGGCTTAGAAAAAAATAATTTTTATGGAAAAAGTGGTCGTTGGATTTAGTGGCGGATTAGACACTACCTATTGTGTTAAACACTTAACCTTAGAAAAAGGGTTGGAAGTACATAGTGTGATTGTGAATACGGGTGGTTTTTCTGAGGAAGAATTAAAAAAAGTAGCAGCGCATGCGTATGCGTTGGGTGTAAAAACACATACTACTGTAGATGCAGTCCAAGGATATTATGATAGCATTATTAAATATTTGATTTATGGTAATGTTTTAAAAAACAATACCTATCCTTTAAGTGTAAGTGCTGAAAGATTAAGTCAAGCATTGCATATTGCGGAACATGTAAAAAAATTAGATGCAAAATTAGTAGCGCATGGAAGTACAGGTGCTGGTAATGACCAGGTGCGATTTGATATGATTTTTAATATCATGATTCCAGGCGTGGAAATTTTAACACCTATTCGTGATTTACAATTAAGCAGAGAAGCAGAGATCACCTACTTAAAAGAGAAGGGTGTGGAAATGAATTTTGAAAAAGCAGCATACTCAATCAATAAAGGTTTGTGGGGTACCAGTGTTGGAGGTAAAGAAACTTTAAACTCAAAAGGAATCTTGCCTGAAAGTGCCTGGCCAACGCAAATGACAAAGGAAGGAGCTTCGGAGGAAATGGTCATTGGTTTTGCACAAGGAGAAATTAATAAAGTAAACGGTCAATCTTTCGCACATCCTACTGAGGCGATTCAATATATTCAATCAATTGCAGGGGCTTATGGCATTGGTCGTGATATACATGTGGGCGATACCATTATTGGGATTAAAGGCCGTGTGGGTTTTGAAGCGGCGGCGCCCATGGTTATTTTAAAAGCACATCATGCTTTGGAAAAACATGTGTTAACCAAATGGCAATTATCATGGAAGGATCAATTGGCACAGTTTTATGGCAACTGGTTACACGAAGGTCAAATATTGGATCCTGTGATGCGTGATATTGAAGCCTACTTAACCAATTCACAACAACAAGTAACGGGAGATGTATTTATTCAGTTGAATCCATATCGTTTTCAAATCATCGGTATTGAATCGGCAAACGATTTAATGAGTGCGAAATTTGGTAAGTATGGCGAAATGAATACAGGTTGGACGGGTGCGGATGTAAGAGGGTTCACTAAAATATTTGGTAATCAAACTGCCATATTCCATCAGGTTAAAGAATCAAATAAGAAGTAGTTAATTATCGACAGAATTATAAAATGAATCAAATGCAAAAGGTAAATATTGGTATTGTTGGTGGCGCAGGTTATACAGGTGGTGAATTACTACGTGTATTGTTGCGACACCCTAATGCGCATATTGCTTTTGTGCATAGCACAAGTAGTGCTGGCGAATTGGTGAGCAAAGTGCATGCTGATTTGTTGGGCGATACCGAATTGAAATTTACAAACACATTGGATCAAAATATTGATGTATTGTTTTTGTGTGTAGGACATGGCGATGCAAATAAATTTTTGACAGCCAATGAAATAAAAGCTAGTATAAAAATTATTGATCTTTCGCAAGATTTTAGATTAGCTGCTTCTGCTAAAATTGGGGATAGAAATTTTATATATGGCTTACCTGAATTACAAAGGGAAGCAATTAAGTCCGCGAATAATATCGCTAATCCGGGATGTTTTGCTACGGCCATTCAATTAGGATTATTGCCTTTGGCTGCGAAGGGATTATTAAAGGAGGTTTATACCACTGGTATCACTGGTTCAACAGGTGCAGGACAAGGTTTATCCAATACCAGTCATTTTAGTTGGAGGGCCAATAATATTCAAGCTTATAAAACATTACAACACCAACATTTGAATGAAATTGTTCAAAGTTTGGTACAATTGCAATGCAATCAAAATGCGGAAGTAAATTTTGTTCCTTGGAGAGGTGATTTTACTAGAGGTATTTTTGTAACATCGATTATAAGTAGTGATTTAAGCTTGGAAGCACTCTATGATTTGTATAATGCTTTTTATGAAGGGCATGCATTTACGCATGTGTCAAAAAATAATATCGATTTAAAACAGGTAGTCAATACCAATAAGTGTTTAATTCATATAGAGAAGCAAGGAAATAAAATTGCCATTCATTCAGTGGTTGACAATTTATTAAAAGGAGCAGTAGGTCAAGCGGTGCAAAATATGAATTTGATTTTTGGTATAGAAGAAGGCGCAGGCTTACAATTAAAAGCAAATTATTTTTAACAACAAGATAAATAAATGATAACAGCTAAATTTCATATTACGCAATAGCTGTTTTTGTTTACAATAAAATTTAATAGTATGTCTTTATTCAACGTTTATCCTTTAAACCCCATCGCTATTACTAAAGCTGCTGGCAGCCGTGTATGGGACGACAAAGGGCAAGAATATTTAGACATGTATGGGGGACATGCGGTCATTAGTATTGGTCACACGCAACCTCATTGGGTAAAGCGCATTGAGGATCAATTGCATGCGATTGCATTTTATTCAAATTCAGTCGTAATGCCCATTCAGGAAGAATTGGCAACTGCATTGAATGAAATCAGTGGGAAAAAGGATTTTCAATTGTTCCTATGTAATAGCGGTGCAGAAGCAAATGAGAATGCTTTAAAACTAGCCTCCTTCCATACAGGTAGAAAAAAAATAGTAGCCTTTAAAAAAGCTTTTCATGGACGTACTTCATTAGCAGTAGCTGCGACTGACAATCCAAGTATTGTTGCACCAGTGAACGAAACTGATAATATTATTTTTTTACCATTTAATGATATTACAGCGTTGCAAAAATGTTTTGCGGAACAAGGAACAAGTATTGCTGCGGTGATTATTGAAGGTATTCAAGGCGTTGCAGGTATCTATGAAGCAGATGATGCTTTTTTAAAAGCCATCAGAAAATGTTGTGATGATTTTGGCGCGGTATATATTGCGGATAGTGTGCAATGTGGTTATGGCAGGTCTGGTCAATTTTTTGCACATGACCATGCTGGCGTAAGTGCAGATATATATTCAATGGCAAAGGGTATGGGTAATGGTTTTCCCATTGGAGGCATATTAATAGCACCGCATATTCAAGCTAAGTTTGGTATGTTGGGAACGACGTTTGGAGGAAATCCTTTAGCATGTGCCGCAGCGCTTGCAGTGATTGAAGTGATGAAACAGGACCATTTAATTAAAGCCGCCGAGGAAAAGGGTAATTATTTAATCAATGCATTAAAAAATACAGAAGGTGTTAAAGCTGTTAGAGGCCGGGGATTAATGATTGGTTTTGAAATGGAAGCTGGGTTAGAAGATCTGCGTAAAGTATTATTGAATGATTTTAAAATATTTACAGGGGAAGCAAAACCAAATGTAATAAGACTGTTGCCATCTTTAGCAATTAGTATGGAGGATATCAATTTATTTTTAACCGGCTTGAATAAAGCAATTCAAGTATTGAAGCAAAAGAAAGATTAAGCGCATGAAACAGTTTATTTCAGTAAAGGATGTAACAAATATTAATGCTTTGGTAGAAATGGCATTAACCTATAAACAACAACCTTTGTTGGATAAAAATTTAGGTGCACATAAACGCATAGGATTGCTTTTTTTTAATCCAAGTTTAAGAACCAGATTAAGCACGCAAGTGGCAGCGAAAAATTTAGGCATGGAGCCTATTCTTTTTAATGTTGATAAGGAAGGTTGGGCATTGGAATTTAGTGAAGGGGCTATTATGAATGGAAACACGGTTGAACACATTAAAGATGCAGCACCCATATTGGGAAATTATTTTGATATTCTTTGTATTCGTACTTTTCCTGGTCTACAGGATCAATCAGCAGATTATTCAGAAAAAATTATCAATCAATTTATTAAGTACGCAGGAATACCAGTTGTGAGCTTGGAGTCAGCAACCTTACATCCACTCCAATCTTTAACGGATATTATTACGATCCAAGAATCGATGAATTTAAGCGGTACATTTAAAACTAAAAAACCCAAGGTGGTTTTAACTTGGGCCCCACATATAAAACCAATACCACAATGTGTGGCAAATAGTTTTAGTGAATGGGTGAATGCTTGGGGTGAGGCTGATTTTGTGATTACACATCCTGAAGGATACGATTTGTCAACTGAGTACACCAATGGCGCTAGAATAACGCATGACCAACAAGCTGCTTTAAAAGAAGCCGACTTTGTTTATGTAAAAAACTGGAGTAGTTATCAAGATTATGGTAAAGTACTTTGCACTGATGCTCATTGGATGTTAACTCCTGAAAAATTAGCAGTATCCAATGATGCAAAAATTATGCATTGCTTACCAGTACGTCGTAATGTAGAATTGAGTGATGCGATTTTAGATAGTGCAAATAGTTTAGTGACCAAGGAAGCATCAAATCGTGTTTGGGCCGCGCAAGCAGTTTTATCAGAAATATTAAATACAACAAATAAATAGTAGCCAACTGGCTTTATGGAAAATTTATATGTCATAAAAATAGGGGGCAATATTGTTGACAATCCAATGTTGTTGTCGACATGCTTGCAGGCTTTTACACAAATAAAAGGCCAGGCTATTTTAGTGCATGGGGGTGGCAAGTTGGCCACTAGCTTAGCTGTATCATTAGGGGTGGAGCAAACCATGGTGGAAGGAAGAAGAATTACAGACGGGGAAACTTTGAAAATTGTAACAATGGTTTATGCAGGTTACATTAATAAAAATATAATCGCACAATTGCAGGCTTTGAATGTAAATGCATTGGGACTGTCTGGTGCGGATGCTAATTTAATAAAGGCACATAAAAGAGTTGGAACTAATATTGATTTTGGATTTGTGGGGGATATTGATGAAGTAAATACTGGATTTATTCACCAGCAATTATTGAATAATACAAGGTTGGTTATTGCACCCATTACACATGATGGCGCTGGACAGTTATTGAACACCAATGCAGATACCATTGCGCAAACTATTGCGACTGCCATGTCGAACACTTATAAAGTTCATCTCGTTTATGGATTTGAAAAGGAAGGCGTGTTAGCGGATGTCAATAATGAAGCTTCTGTAATTTCATCTATTAATAACCTAACTTATAGCCAACTTAAAAAGGAAAATGTCATTTTTGAAGGAATGATACCTAAAATTGACAATGCTTTTTTAGCTTTACATGGGGGCGTACAATCGGTCATCATTGGGAAGGCGGAAAAACTAATTGAATTAATGAATGGTACAGCAGGTACTACAATAACAATCTAATGCCAATTAATAATAACCTATCGCTGGATAATGAGTTAATCAATGGGCTTCAAATGGACGCCATTGATTTATTAAAATCATTAATAGCCATTCCATCTTTCAGTAAGGAAGAGGATAAGACTGCAGCTATTTTAATTGATTTTTTTGCGGCGCGAAAAATTAAAACAGAAAGATTAATCAATAATATTTGGGCGACTAATTTACATTTTGATAGCAACAAGCCTTCTTTATTATTGAATTCACATCACGACACGGTTAAACCAAATAAAGGATATACAGTTGACCCATTTCATCCTTTTGAAAAAGAGGGTAAATTATATGGTTTAGGAAGCAATGATGCCGGCGGTTGTCTGGTGAGTTTATTGGCTACTTTTTTATATTTCTATGACAAAGAAAATTTGCCCTACAATATTATTTTTGCTGCATCAGCCGAGGAAGAAATTTCAGGGCATGATGGTATTGAATTGATTTTACCCCAATTGCCAAAAATTGAATTTGGGATAGTAGGAGAGCCTACTAAGCTGGAACTTGCTATTGCTGAACGCGGACTCATGGTGTTAGATGTGATTGCCACAGGTAAAGCAGGGCATGCTGCTAGAGAAGAAGGTGAAAATGCTTTGTATAAAATACTTGCTGATTTGGACTGGTTTAGAAATTACCAATTTGACAAAGTATCAGAACTGCTTGGACAAGTAAAAATGACAGTAACCGTTATTGAAACAGATAACAAACAGCATAATGTAGTGCCTTCCAATTGTAAGATGGTGGTAGATGTTCGTGTAAATGAATTGTATACTTTTGAAGAAGTATTAGCGAGGATCGGACAGCATGTAAAATCGGAAGTTACTCCAAGAAGTTTAAGAATGAGATCTTCGGGTATCGCGCTTGATCATGTAATCATCAAAGCTGGACTGGCCCTAGGCAAAGGGTATTATGGCTCAGTAACAACCTCGGATAAAGCATTGATGCCTTTCCCTACATTAAAAATGGGTCCTGGTGATTCTGCAAGAAGTCATACCGCAGATGAATTTATATTTACAAACGAAATCAAGGAAGGGGTAACCACCTATATTCAATTACTAACCACAATATTCAACCATGAGTAAACTTTGGCAAAAAAATAATGAAGTCGCTTCTGCGGTTGAAAAATTTACCATTGGTAACGATCAAGCGATGGATCAATATTTGGCATCCTATGATGTACTGGGTTCAATTGCGCATATTACTATGTTATCAGAGGTTGGGTTGTTGACGAAGGACGAATTGACGCAATTAAAAAAAGCACTTGTTAAAATATATCAAACCATTCAAGATGGAAAATTTACATTAGCACCAGGTGTTGAAGATATTCATTCTCAGGTGGAAATATTATTGACTTCGAAGTTGGGAGATGTTGGAAAAAAAATTCATAGTGCTAGAAGTAGAAATGACCAAGTTTTAGTTGATATTAAACTATTTCTTCGTGCGGAATTAATTCAATTAAGTGCAACAGTAAATGACTTTTTCAAGTTATTACAAACAAAAAGTGAGTTACATAAAAATGACTTATTACCTGGTTATACGCATTTGCAATTGGCGATGCCCTCCTCCTTTGGTCTTTGGCTAGGCGCTTATGCAGAGAGTTTGGTGGACGATATGACCATGCTGCATGCAGCTTATAATGTAGTTAATAAAAATCCACTAGGTTCTGCAGCAGGCTATGGATCATCCTTCCCAATAAATCGTACAAGAACCACTGAATTATTAGGTTTCGAATCCTTAAACTTTAATGTAGTGTATGCACAAATGGGTAGGGGCAAAGCGGAAAGAATCACTGCGATGGCCATGGTAAATATTGCGGACACTTTAGCAAAACTAAGTATGGACGCTTGTTTGTTTATGAATCAAAATTTTGGATTTATTCAGTTTCCTGATACGCTAACCACGGGTTCTAGTATCATGCCGCATAAAAAAAATCCAGATGTGTTTGAGTTAATTCGTTCCTATTGTAATCGCATTAAAGCATTACCCAATGAGATCATGCTGATGACGACCAATTTGCCATCAGGGTATCATCGTGATTTGCAACTATTGAAGGAGCATCTATTCCCTGCCTTCGGCCAACTTAAAAATTGTATTGAGATGGCTTCATTGATGATTGAAAACATGGAAGTGAAAAAAGACTTATTAGCCGATCCTAAATACCAATATTTATTTAGTGTAGAGGAAGTAAACAAATTGGTGAATGCAGGCATGCCATTTAGAGATGCTTATAAAAAAATTGGCCTAGCTATTGAAGCAGGAAATTTTGCGTATACCAGGGAAGTGAAACATACGCATGAAGGAAGTATTGGGAACCTATGTACAAGTCAAATTGCGGAACAAATGAACATCATCCAAAGTAAAATGGGTGCAGAGAAGCTACAGGCTTGTTTAAGCCAGCTTTTGAAATAGTTTCTGCATATTACTTGAATAGTTGGATTTTGAATCCATTTCTGATGTATTTTTGCCTCCAATCGAAATAATTCATCGTTTAATTAACAAATGAAAAGCATGAAAAAAAGTATATTAATATTGATTTCTTTTAGCCTGGTAGGCGTTGGTTTCGCACAAACAACTAAACCTGCAGTCATAAAAGCAACTCCATTAAAAGCAGTAGGGGCAAAACCGTTGACCACCACTAAGGCGGCTGTTTCAAAAATAGCAACAGCTGCAACTGTAGTTTTAAAATCAGTAAAAGATAGTGCTTCTTACGCTTTGGGTTTTCGTGTTGCACAAAGTATGAAAGGACAAGGCTTACAGGACATTAACATGGCCTTGTTTGAAAAAGGATTTAGCGCAGGTGTGATTGCGAAGTCAATTATACCTGATAGCTTATTAGATGTTTGTATCAAAAAATACCAAGATAATATGAGTTTAGAAAAAATCACATTCAACAAAGCAGTAGGAAAAGAATTTTTAGAAAGAAATGCAAAAAGACCAGGTGTTGTAAGTATGACCAATGGCATGCAGTATGAAGTAATGGTTGCAGGAACAGGATCTGTTAAACCAACCTTATCCAACAAGGTGAAATGTCATTACCATGGTACTTTAATTGACGGATCTATTTTTGACAGTTCGGTGCAAAGAGGCGAGCCAATTACCTTCCCTTTAAATGGCGTAATTAAAGGCTGGCAGGATGGAGTTCAGTTAATGACAGTGGGCAGCAAATGGAAGTTGTTTATTCCTTCAGAATTGGCTTATGGCGACCGTTCAGCTGGTCCATTTATTGGCCCAGGCATGACCTTGATTTTCGAGGTGGAGTTATTAGGAATAGAATAAGCTACACTTAAATTAAATAAATTTTAGCACCCCTAACTAGTGTACGCTGGTTAGGGGTGTTTTTGTAAATATTATGTGGTAAATTTGCCTATTCTATAAATCAAAGTCAACAATGATTCAACATTTTTTAAAAGGAGCTATTTTTATTGTTCTACTATATGCTTGTAGCCCAAACAATGTAAAAAACGATACCGCTATTGCACAACTAATGGATAGTGCTGGCATGCAAGGCAGTTTTGCTTTGCTTGAAAATGGAACAGAACAATTCACCATCCATAATTTGTCAAAGTATAAGGATTCTGCAGACGCGCCTTTAAACACTTTTTTTATTATTCCTGCTTTAATTGGTATAGATCAAGGAATTATAAATCATCATGATACTACATTAAATTTAAACGATTCTGCACAGTTTTATAAAGCCGTTATTGCCAAGATTGGCCGCATGCAAATTTTAAAAGTGTTGGATTCTCTGCATTACGGAAAGGGTATTGCAAGCGCAGACAGTACTCATTTTTGGGAAGACGGGTCACTCGTTATTACACCGGATGAACAGTTGGGTTTAATCAAAAGGATTTATTTTAAAGAATTATTTTTTCAAAAAAAATCACAAGAGCAATTGAAAAAAATGATTTTGATGGAGGATAATTCAAATTATCGCTTGAGTTACATTACCGGAGTTGATACGACAGCAAATAAAAATGCAACATGGGTATTAGGTTATGTGGAAGAAAATCAACACCCCTACTTTTTTGTCTTAAATACGAATGCTAACAAGTCAGACAACTTAATTGATAATAATATTAAATTACTTAAGAAGATTTTATTACAACAGGGCTTTTTAAAAGGAACTAGATAGCCTCGTTGTACTAAAATAATTATCTTTATTTTTTCTCTTATGCAATACTATTGTAACTCATTAACCTCCTACCAACGTATACTTACACGCGAAGTAAAGGTGGGTAATATCATTATTGGTAACGGCCAACCTATCCGCGTTCAAACGATGACGACCACCGATACCATGGATACGGATAAAACCGTAGCCCAGGTCATCAAATGTATAAAGGCAGGAGCAGAATTGGTTCGTATCACAGCGCCTAGTAAAAAAGAAGCAGAAAATTTAGCAAATATCAAAGCAGCGTTGATCGCACAAGGATATGATATTCCTTTGGTTGCTGATATTCATTTTACCCCGAATGCTGCCGAGATTGCGGCAACCATTGTTGCGAAAGTGCGTGTGAATCCAGGAAATTATGTAGACAAAAAAAAGTTTGAACAAATTGAATATACGGATGCAGAATATTTGGAAGAAATTGAACGTATCAGAGAAAGATTTACGCCACTCGTGCTTATCTGTAAAGAACATGGAACAGCAATGCGTATCGGAACGAATCATGGTTCATTGAGTGATCGCATTATGAGTAGGTATGGCGATACGGCCATAGGTATGGTGGAAAGTGCAATGGAATTTTTGCGCATTGCGCGAAGCTTGGATTATCACCAAATAATTTTAAGCATGAAGTCAAGTAATCCGCAGGTGATGGTGCAAGCGTATCGTTTATTGGTGCAACAAATGCAACAAGAGTTTAATGAATGTTATCCATTGCATTTGGGTGTGACGGAAGCGGGAGATGGGGAAGATGGACGCATAAAGAGTGCTATTGGTATTGGTACATTATTAGAGGATGGTATTGGAGATACAATAAGGGTAAGTTTAACAGAAGATCCTGAATTAGAAATTCCAGTTTGTAAGGATTTGGTTAAAAGATATCCTGCAAATCGAATGAAAGGGGTGCATCATATTCCAGAGATAGACCAACTTCCTTATTCACCATTTGAATTTAAAAAAAGAAATACGCATCCAGTATCAACCATTGGCGGTAATCAGGTACCAGTGGTGATAGCTGACTTTACGCATAAATCAAGTATTACGCAAGATGATTTAATCAGCATTGGCTATACCTATCATGTGGACACAGATAAGTGGACTATTTCCGATGTAGCAGCTGATTTTATTTATACGCCTAATGGTGTTATTGATTTTGATTTGCCAGGTACTTTGCGCGTCATTACAAAACCGGAGCAGTGGGAAACCGTGAATGATAGAACAAAATATTTACCATTATTTGATTTTAGAAATTATATCGCGGCGCCGCGAAAAAGTGCATTTATCAATTTTGTTATGGTTGATTGTTATTGTACAAAGAATGGTATCAGGGACGAACAGCTCATTGAAATTGCCAAAGATAAATCGGTTGTTTTTTGTTTAAGTAGTCAATTGGCACATGCCATGCCTGCAGTGCGCCGAATGATTGTTCGATTGATGGATTTAAAAATTCAAAATCCAGTCATACTCATGACCGAAAGTGCATGGACCAGCGCAGATGAGCATTTGATTCATTTTGCAACAGAGACTGGGGCCTTATTCTTAGATGGCATGGGGGATGGAATTTGTTTGGGTGTAAGTGCTAAGGTGGCTGCAGCTGCAGCGGAAAACAATGAATCAAGTAATGTGTCGGGGCGTAATTATTTTAATAATACTTCATTCGTACAATTTTTAAATACCATCAGCTTTGGAATTTTACAAGCGACTCGAACTAGAATTTCCAAAACAGAATATATTTCCTGCCCTAGTTGTGGTCGTACTTTATTTGAATTACAGGAAACCACAGCAAGAATAAGGGCAGTAACCCATCATTTAAAAGGGCTTAAAATTGCAATCATGGGTTGTATCGTAAATGGTCCAGGCGAAATGGCGGATGCTGATTTTGGTTATGTTGGCAGCGGCGTTGGTAAAATTACTTTGTATAAAGGAAAGGAAATCATGAAAAGAAATATTGATAGCGCTATTGCTGTTGACGAACTTATTCAATTATTAAAAGAGCATAATGCTTGGGTAGATCCCCAATAACATTGATTATAATTGGAAGCAATATGTATAAAGTAGTTTACGCCTTTTTTTATCTTTTATCCCTACTGCCTTGGCGTATTGCTTATGTTGTTAGTGATTTTATGGCATTTCTTTTACAATATGTAGTTAGGTACCGAAAGCAGGTTATCGAAAAAAATTTAATGATCGCATTCCCAAAAAAATCTGCTTTAGAAAGAAAAAAAATTGCTACAAAATTTTACCAAAATTTTACAGATTCATTTATTGAGACCATTAAATTGATTTCCATCTCCACCGCTGAATTTGAAAAACGATTTACTTCCAATGTAGAAGTGTTAAATAAACTACATGAAACAGGACAGGCTGTTCAGATCATGGCAGGTCATTTTTTTAATTGGGAATTTGCGAATTGGGGTGTAGCCAAATACGGTAATTACCCCTTTATCGCTGTGTATATGCCCTTGTCCAATCCCTATATCAATAATATAGTATTGAAAATGCGAGAGCGCTTTGGTAGTATTATGATTCCTGCAACACAATTCAAAACACAGTTTCATAAATATGCTACCGAAGGAAATTATGCAATGGCATTAGCCGCCGATCAAAATCCAGGTAATCCAATGTCTGCATTTTGGGTTAATTTTTTAGGAAGACCTACCCCATTTGTTAAAGGGCCGGAGAAGGGAGCTAAATTAAATAATACGGCACAGGTGTTTGCTTATTTTTATAGCACTAAGCGTGGCTATTATCATTTGCAATATGAAGTCATGACTACGGCCCCGAATTATTTCAAAGATGGGCAATTGACTGCCTTGTATGTGAAAATATTAGAGGAAAAAATAAAACAGAATCCTGCAAATTATCTATGGAGTCATAAAAGATGGAAGTATGAATTCGATCCCCAAAAACATGCAAATTTAGTAGTTGATTAAAGCGCGTCTAATGAATCGTTCGCTTTCTTTTCCTTAGTCACTTCGATAGTGAATTTATCTTTAAGTTGTAATATACCTTGCCAGCCTTCTTTTACAACTCTATTATTATGAATACCTTGTTTTTTTAAAATACTTGCAGCGAGTGTATTTGATGCACCATCTTCACTGATAATATAAATATTAAAATGTTCATCTAATTCAGACATGCTTCCTGGATCGGCGAATTCCAATAAAGGTAAATGTATTGAATTTTTAATATGCCCTTGGTTGTATTGTTCCTCGGTTCTGATATCTAATACCATCAAGAATTCATCAAATGGAATATCCATGGCTAATTCATCCGCCTCCACTTCAATCACTAAATCATAACGTTTGTCTGCATTCAGCCAACTAGTGAAGCCACCTTCCAACCATCCCTTGATATTGGTAAATCCTAATTTTTCAAAATAAGCGATGGCGATTTTATCATTGTCCTGTTCGCCAATAAATAATAAAGGTTGTTCGAAAGATAATAAACCTAAAGCTGCAGCTTGATGAATTAATTCAGGTTTAAAATGAATTGAGCTAGGGATGAAGCCTTCTAAAAATGAAGACTCCTCTCTAGTATCAATAATGAATGCATTTTCTTGTGTAAGGAATTGCTGAAATTGTTCGACAGATAAAGACATATTTATCCTACTAAATTTTCTACGAATTGGTTTACTTGCTCCAATCTTGCATAGTCAACATTGTAAAAAATAAATTTGCCTTCGCGAATTGTAGTTACAATACCTGCTCTTCTTAAAATGGCCAAATGTTGTGAAGCAACCGATTGCTCTAATCTTAATTTTACATAGATTTCAGTAACAGTTACTTTTTTTTGCTCATCAATAAGTTTAACAATTTGTTGCCTAAGCTTATGATTTAATGCTCTTAAAATCATTGCCGCTTTTTTGGCGTGCAATAAATCAACCTTCAATGAAGTGGATCCATTGCTGAGTTGAAGTGTTGGAAGTGATTGGTTCATTAGATATTTTTTGGGGGTTAAAACTATAAAAGTGATACAATTTAGCTAATTTATTCTATTTAGTTATTTTTTTTGTTATATATATTTTCTTTAAAATAGGGAGGTTGTGAACATATTCAAAAAAAATTTGACAATGTTGAAAGTCAAAGGTTTAACAGTAACTCAATAATTAAACATTTATTTTATGAGCGGCTTTTGGTAGTAGTCTTTTAGATAAGCCGGCCCACTATAGGCTAAGTCCTCAAAGTCAGTGGCTTTAAATTTAATCAGTGCCAAAGCAGCCATATCATGAATGGTATAGGAGCAGTCTAGGAAAAGGGGGGAACTATTTTGAAAATCAGCTTGTTGTACCAAAATCTTTGTTTTGGCCACCCCTGATCCTATGCAGATTAATGGGCCATTATTGAGTAAACCATGCAATAAGGCTTCATCCAAAATCAAGGCTTTCTCGGGGGCAAGGTAGTCCAGCGAACTATTATAGAGGGCTCCAAAAATTTCCATCCTTCGAGCGTCAATCATTGAAAAAACCTGCAATTGTTTTTCGTTCACCAGGGCATCTCCCCTTTCAATTAAATGACCCAAAGCGGCCTTGGCCAATAAGGTTAGGGTGGAAAGTCCAATTAAGGGTTTATTTAAGGCAAAGGCCAAACCCTTGGCGCTTGCAAGTCCAACCCTAAGGCCTGTATAACTTCCTGGTCCCATCGTTACCCCAATAGCATCTATATCTTTAAGTGAAATGCCAGCTCCTTGGCATAATTCTTCCACACCTGCTTGTACAAATTCCCCATGCGTATTTGATAGGTTGTTTTGTTTTGAAGCAATGATTTTGAGGTCTTGACTGATACCGATAAGGGCATCCGGACCTGAAGTATCAATATGAAGAATAGTGTTCAATATTTGTAATTGTTTTACAAAAATAAGTGGTGAATTGGTAGAAAAATAAGAAATTGCGCATATTAATTAAATATATGCCAAAACAAATCATTCAAACCAACAAAGTCCCAACACCCATTGGACCTTATAGCCAAGCTGTGATCGCCAATGGATTTTTATTTGCGAGTGGTCAAGTCGCTTACAACCCTGCAACTGGGGAACTCGTTTTAACGGATATTTTATCCGAGACCAAGCAGGTGATGGAAAACATTAAAGCTGTTTTAGAAGAAGCTAAATTAAGTTTTGCACATGTAGTTAAAACCAGTATTTTTTTAAGTGATATGCAATTGTTCGCGCAAGTGAATGAAGTGTATGCAAGTTATTTTACTGCTGATTTCCCAGCACGTGAAACGGTTGCGGTAAAAACTTTGCCACGTAATGTAAATGTTGAAATAAGTATTACTGCAGTGGTGGATTTGTAGATTTTATTTCACGACTACTTGATAACTGGTTTCAAAAAAAATATTTTCCTGGGGCTTCACTATGTGGAGCCCTATTTTATTATTAAAAGCATTAGGCGCGCCGCTCAAATTTTCAATAGCGATACTTTTTCTATCTGGTGGCGTATACAATTGTAAATATGGATATAGCGAAGATGGATTTATTTTTAAAATAAATTTTTCGTTTTGCAAAGTACAGGAACTATTTTCTGCAATTAATTCGTAGCCATCATCTAGTTGTAAACGACCAATGTTTAAACCATTGTCAAAACGTTTATCTGCAATCATATTTCCAGTAGGGAGTAAGTCGCTATCGTATTCCATTTTTCCCTTACTTAAAAATTGTAATGAACAATTGTCAATACTTTCGCCTAATGTAAAGTAAGGGTGCCAACCATCCACTAATGGAATAGGAACGATGGCATTATTCAGTACAGTAGTTTGCACTGAAACCTTATTATTTTTTTCTAAAATCCATTTTACTTGCATCGTGAAAGGAAATGGATAACCCTTATCACTACCAAGATAATGATGTATTAAAATAACAGCTGCCTGATATTCAGTTGCTTCAGTAGCTTGTACAATAAATTCAGCATCATAAATAATTCCATGTATCGCATGTTCGTCCATATAAAAACGATCCATGGTATATATTGTATCTAGGTGTGTGTATTGCCCTTTATACAATCTGCACACATAGGGACTCATTTTTGCACTTCTGAATCCTTGGTTTTCAAATTCATTCCCTGTGTTTGCTTGGTTACCCATGACAAATTGATGCAATTCCTCCCCTTGCCGCAAATGCCAACTGTTTAAAAGGGCGCCTTTTGTCAAAATTTCGATAGTTGCACCCAATGCAACGTCAACTAATTGAATCAATGTAACATGATTGATTGTATTCTGCTTGATTTGAAAGGGCATTGTATTTAGTTTGAATGGAAAATTAAAACTATTCTACTAACTTTGAGTAGTAAAGGAATTAATTATGAAAAATTGTTTTGTTTTTGGACTGTTATTACTAGTGAATAGTTTAGTAGCCCAAGGGTATAAAAAATACGATAGCACCTTAAAAATCGGCAAAGCAGGGTTTAAGATATTTTCTTTGAATAAAACAGCTGATCGTAATACCTTAACAATACGACCCATTGGTTTTAAATCAGAAGCAAGGGAAGCGTCTTTGGAAATTAAAGCAAGAGTTTTGAGAGCAGAAATTGATGATTTAAACAATGACGGATTCCCTGAAGTAATTATTTTTATTGAAGAACCAAAGGGAAATAAATCATTGTTCT